>ERZ808041.18-NODE-18-length-226050-cov-16.538241_pt1 | contig 226050 bp, 179 predicted proteins | sample MGYA00380192_ERZ808041 | MGnify/ENA primary metagenome ERZ808041 (study PRJEB31490, sample SAMN06133412) | mouse gut metagenome | isolation source: Z1_1 | host: mice | place: China: Chengdu | collected 2015-05 ...
TCGCCTGAAATATATCAGATCCTCATGACGCAAAAAAGAGAGGCTGCGCCGTAAAACCTTAATTACGACACAGCCTCCCATATGAGGTTTCGCCTTTATTTACGGGAGTTTAACTTTAATTGCGTGCCCACATAGCCTCGGCCACAGTGGCACGGTAGGCCATCAGACCGTCCTGTGAAAGTTCAACCACCTGGTCCTCGCCCGACGGGGTGGGCATCGTTACGTGGTTGTCGTCAATGAATGTCATGAGCTTGTAGGTTTCGCCCTCGTTGGCTGTCACGCTCCAGCTGCGTTCGGTTTCATCGAAGTCCAGACGTACCACCGAACCATCGTTTTCGGAAGTGATGGTGTAACCTTTGCCGTCGCACTCCACAAGGTAGCGGCCGTCCTTGCCGTCGATGTAGCTTTTGCCCTGTGCGATGGGATTTGAACCGCTCCAGAACTCTATGGAGTTGAGGACAAGCACATCGGCAAGTGCGGTTACTTCATAAACGGGAATAATCCAGAAAGCGAAGAACACAAGTTCGTTGATAAACTTGTTCCCGATCTGGTTGTTCCAGCCGAGGAGTTTCTTTGTCAGGGCAAAATTGCCGATGCAGGAAGAAAAGAGCATCGAACCTGCCAGTGCAGTGACAACAGCCACTGAAAGATAGCGTTTTTTCATTTCGATATGGATTTTTTAATTAAGTTGAAGCGTGAAGTTGATGATGAATTTTGGCGTTAATCGGTTCGTATCGGCTATCGTGCGACCTGCTTTCTGGCCTTGTTATAGAATTCCATCACTTTTGCGACGTATTCCACGGTTTCGCGTCCGCGCAGATATCCGGCTTTGCACACCGGGTCGCTGTAATATTCCGGGTTGGCCTTGAGCAGCAGCGACTGTTCCACATTGCCTTCCCATATCTGTGGGTTGCGTCCGTATTTGTCGGCCAGAGCTATGGCATCATAAATATGGCCAAGACCGGCATTATACGCTGCTATAACAAATTTGAGCCGTTCATTGTTGTCGGGAACCCGTTTTTTTAACGATTTGTCGAGGTCATTCAGGATTCGGGTCGATGCTTCAACGTTGGCTTCGGGGTCGGCAATCATGTCGAGAGGCAGATGATAGGCTTGTGCGGTACGGGGCATTATCTGCATCAGGCCTCGTGCGCCGGCCCAGGATACGCGTTCCGGATTGAAGTGGCTTTCGTGGTAAGCCTGTGCCGCGAGCAGACGCCAGTCAATGCCGGCCGCTTTGCCATACTTCTTGAATATATGGTCGAAAGGAGAGATGTTACCGTTTTTGAAATCAGGAGTATATACAGATGGTGAGCCATCTGTCTTGCTTAACTCAAAGTAGCGTTTAAGCAGATTCGCGCTTCTTGATTTGGGCTGCTCCTGTGCGAACCATGCATCAATCGAGTCGGCGAGCCAGCTGTTGTCGTTCCGCACTCCCCACGCCGAGCGTTGATCGAAACTGAGCGGCAATGAAATGTCAAGGTCGCGATGATAGGTCTTGTTGATTTTCGCAATGTCGGAGTCTACCACGGTGAGCGGAATTTCGCCGGACGAGACCATATCGATAAGGTCCTCGGTGATGAGTGTATCGCGCTCGATGGTGTGAATCCTGATGCCACCACCCAACTCTTCGTTCAGATTGCGCAGGCGGAATTCGTATTTCGAATTCTTGGGAACATAGATGTCCTTGTCTACCAGCTGAGTCTCGCTTGTGATAGTGGAATCACGATTGCCCCGCGGCTGCACGAGAACCTGATGAGTGAGATATTCCGGGCCGCATGCCAGCACTTTCTGCTTGAATTCGGCCGTCACCGGAATTTCATATGCCAGAAGGTCAACTACCCCTGAATCGAGCATTTCTATCCCTTTCTGCAAGGATGGGGCAACCTGAAGGTCAACAACCATCCCCTTGTCTGCAGCAAACTGCTGCAGCAAGGAATAGTCGTAACCCATAGGCTCGTCGCGGTAGATGAAATAGGAGGTGGGACTGTAGAGCGTGGCCACTCGCAGAGTGTCGGGCAACGGATGCGTTGCGTCTTCGCTGTCGGAGCCGTCTGAAGTCTTTTTACCGTTGCATGCCGAGAATGTTGCCGTTATAATCAGCAACAGGCACAGAATGGCTTCATTATATGACGTGCGAGGTTTCAACAGAACGATGTGCAGACCGGTGCATGTATGCGGCTCCGGATTCAGTATTCAAAGACTCCGTAAGGCGATTTGATGGTGAGGTGGTTGGCTTCGGCATTTTCTACATGTCCGATGATGCGTGCATCGATATTGAACGCGCGGGCAATGTCGATAACCTCCTGGGCGTGCCGGGGCGATGTGTACACTTCCAGCCGGTGTCCCATGTTGAACACCTTGTACATTTCCGCCCAGTCCGTGCCACTCTCTTTCTGTATAAGATCGAAAAGGGGCGGGATGGGGAAGAGGTTGTCTTTCACCACATGTTTGCCGTTGACAAAATGCATGATTTTTGTCTGTGCGCCTCCGGTGCAATGCACCATGCCGTGTACGGCGGGACGCATCTCCTCAAGCAGACGGCGCACAACCGGAGCATACGTGCGGGTGGGCGACAGTACGAGCTTTCCGGCGTTGAGCGGGGTTCCTGCAACGGCATCAAGCAGCTTGCAGGTGCCGCTGTAGACCAGTTCATCCGGTATGGCAGCATCAAAAGTTTCAGGATAACGTTCGGCCACAAGCTTGCAGAACACATCATGGCGTGCCGAGGTGAGGCCGTTGCTGCCCATACCGCCGTTGTATTCGGATTCATATGTGGCCTGTCCGAACGAGGCGAGACCCACAATCACGTCGCCGTCCGAGATATTGGCGTTGTCAATCACCATGTCACGGCGCATACGCGTGGTAACGGTGGAGTCTACAATTATTGTGCGTACCAGGTCGCCTACATCGGCCGTCTCACCGCCTGTTCCGTAGATTTCCACCCCATAGCCGCGCATGGTCTCGAGCAGTTCCTCTGTCCCGTTGATGATTGCAGCTATTACTTCGCCTGGAACCAGGCGCTTGTTGCGGCCTATTGTGGAGGACACGAGCATACGGTCGGTGGCACCAACACACAGCAGGTCGTCAACGTTCATTATCAACGCATCCTGAGCGATGCCTTTCCAAACGGAGAGGTCGCCTGTCTCGCGCCAGTATGCGTAGGCCAGAGAGGATTTGGTGCCGGCGCCGTCGGCATGCATTATGTTGCACCATTCGGGATCGCCACCGAGTATGTCGGGGATGATTTTGCAGAATGCATGGGGAAATATTCCCTTGTCAACATTCTTTATTGCGTTGTGCACATCTTCTTTTGCGGCTGATACTCCGCGGAGATCGTAGCGTTGCATTATGTTTGAGTTATTATTTATAGTTGGGTGATGTAATTGGTCAATTTCAATAAAATAGAGATGTTGACAGTGTGCTGTGATTGCACGGATGGCCGTAACTTAAAACAGCACAATGAACAGGAACAGCATAGTGGCCGGCACCACAAGCAGCAGCGAGTCGATGCGGTCGAGGATGCCGCCGTGCCCCGGCAGAATATTGCCTGAATCCTTTACACCGAGTGAACGCTTGATGAGCGATTCCACAAGGTCGCCCCATGTGCCGAACACGCATACCACCGCCCCGAAAATCATGGCTGTCCACAGGTCGAGGATATTGAAAATGTAGTGGAAGGCAGCGCCTGCGGCGATGCAGAATACAAGGCCGCCGAAAAAGCCTTCCCACGATTTCTTTGGAGAGATGCGTTCAAACAGTTTGTGCTTCCCGCAGAGAGAACCTACGCAGAATGCACCTGTGTCGCTCAGCCAAATGAGGATAAACATGCATAAAGTGATTTCCTTGCCACCCATCAGATACAGAATGCTGAGAGCGGCGAGAGGGAAGACCACATATACCTGCCCCATGATGGAGTGGGCCAGATGCGACAAGGGGTTACCGTCGTGAACATAGAGCTGGGCGATGAAACGGGCGATGAAATAAGCGAAATACCCTGTCAGGCAGATTATCTGCGTATTGGTGGCTCCCAGACTCAATTTGTCAAGCCCGGGCGATACGGCAGTTATGAGCAGACAGGCCCCGGCAATGTCGAGTAAAGACGTTGTGTTCGATACAAAGTTGCTGTTGGTGATGCGGTTGAATTCATTCACGCCGAGAACGGCAAAAAACATTAGCAGACCCCACATCCACCAGGAGCCGGCCATAACGGCACCCACGATGGCTGCAACATAAAGCAGACCGGTGAGTGAGCGTTTGATTAAATTTTTCATACTTTGATGGAAACGTCAGTTTTACACGCAAAATTAGCATAATTTGCCGAATCCACCAAATGAAGCTGACACTTCCGGGATGTTTGCTTGCGTTCGGGTATTTGCTGTCTGAGCGGTCAATGCCACAGCTTGAAGAATAGCCCGGGAAGATCGGATGGGTGTTCTGCAATCATATCGAAATTTGTGCCGAAGAGCCTCAGGACCTTTATGAAATGGCAATAGGCTATCCCCATGTCGATGGCCGAGAACCTGTTGGATGTGACACATGAGAAAGTGACGCCGGTAAGGTGACCTTTTATATCGCGGTTGGCCTTTGCTCTCCAGGGCTGCGAGTTGGAGGACGAGGGTGCACGGCGCACACATTCAAGTGCAACCGACACGGAATCGTCGAAAGACACTTCGGACACAGCTGTTTCACCTGTTATGAGGCGCTCGATAAGTTGCGGTGGCGGTGCGGATATCCCTTCAAACAGTTGTGCGAACGGTTTGCGTATATCGGCCTGGCAGATGCGTCGCATGATGCGTTCGGTGAACCTGTGCTCGGCAGCCCCATAGCCAACCGGAATGACAATTGAAACACTTTCGGGCCGGTCATGTGCAATTGCCCGAGCCCCTCCCATATGATCACCGGCTTTATCAAAGGCTTCCTGGAATGCCGTTTTCCCGAATGTGCCTCCCAGCCAGCATGTGTCGAGATTATGCTGTGTGCAGGCAAGCACCAGGCTTTCCATCCGCATGCCGGCCAGGATTTTGTCGGTTACGGACGGTCCGGACGCCATGGCCAGAAAATTCCGCGCGCCTTTTATCACGCCGTATGTTCCCGGGCGTTCGCCGGCCGGTACGTCGGCAATAAATCGGATTTCGGGGGGTTGAGCATCTGTCAATGCGGTGCAGTCAGCTTCATTTTCCGAGAGTTTGTGGCAGAGGCTCGTTATCAGATTTTCATTAGTTGTGCCGAGCGGTTTGTCCGTATATGTGCGCCGTGATTGTCTGAGTGTGACGGCTTCGATGATGTTCATGTTTTCCCTCATGTCGATGGTGTATAGTTGGACGTTGACAGTTACCTATATAATTCCTGAGGCAGCTTCATGGTTCAAAGTTAAATAAATTTTTGATAAAGGAAAGCTATTGTGAAATTCTGGCGGAATGAGTAACTTTGTTCGTTATGAGCAGTGAAACAATCACGTTTGCAGAAGACATTCGCAGTGCCGTCGATGTGATGCGTCGCGGTGGCGTCATTATTTATCCCACTGACACAGTGTGGGGTATCGGATGCGACGCAACAAACAGCGCTGCGGTAAAGAAGGTGTTCGAAATAAAGCGCCGTGCCGATTCCAAGGCGATGCTGTCGCTTGTGGCATCCGAGGCGATGCTTGAACGTTGGGTTTCCGACATCCCCGATGTGGCGTGGCAGCTTCTTGATGTTGCTGTCAGGCCGTTGACAATTGTTTTCGACCACCCTGTGGGACTGGCTCGGGAGATGCTCGCGCCCGACGGGAGCGCAGGATTCAGGCTGACTAATGAAAAATATTCGTCAGAACTGTGCCGCAGACTGGGGCGCCCGGTGGTCTCCACATCTGTAAATATAAGCGGTTGTGCGCCTGCGGCATGTTTCGCGGACATCCCCCCAGAACTGCTTGATGCAGTGGATTACGTGGCTTATTACCGCCGTGATGACACTGTTGCGGCTCCGCCGTCGAACGTTATAAAACTGAGCGGATCCGGGGTCGTCACTGTTCTCAGGTAAGATTGCGCGTGTGACTACGCGATATGCCCCAAGCAGGATAAGACTTATCACATATCACGAATTTCAGAGTGGAAAATAATTGATGTTGACCCAGACCAGACAAAAATTCATATATGTTGTCGGCGATTTCTTGTCGACGGCACTGGCGTGGTTTCTTTTCAATATTTTCCGTTTTATTGATATTGTCGAGGCAAATTCCGGCTGGGGGAGCCTGAAGAGCTTCCTGCTTTCGCCCACCATCCTTCTCGGGCAGGTATTGTTCCCTGTGGGAATGCTTATGCTGTACTGGCTCAGTGGATATTATAACCGTCCGTTTCTGAAATCGCGTATCGAAGAACTTGTCACTACACTGACAACCGCTCTCGCAGGTGCCATCATCATATATTTTATCGCTATCGTAAATGATCCCATTCCAGACAGGCTGAGCAATTACGTGCTGCTGCTGATGCTTGCGGGCATTCTGTTCGCAGTGGTGTACACGGTGAGAGTGATATTGACCACGCGCACCACGCGCAAGATACTGCGTGGAGAACTGCGGTTCAATGCATTGATTGTAGGGAACCGTTCGAGGGCGCGCGTATTGCTGACGAGACTACGCATGCCGGTCAACATTGCAAGCCATGCCTTCAATGTCGTAGGGTTCGTTGATACTGACGCTTCGCATGCCAAGAATGCCGGCCTTCCGGTAATAGGTTTGGAGGACGTTGAATCCTTCTGTGTTGCCAATGATGTCCGGGCAATTGTGCTTGCAACCCGTAACCGGGAGTCGAGAGAGACATTGACGCTGATAAACCGTTTTCTGCCTTTGCGTATCCCTGTGTATCTGCCGCTTTCAACACAGGATTTCGTAACTGCCAAACCTCAGCTGCAGCGTGTGGCCGCCGAACCCCTCATTGATGTAACCACCCCGAACATACCTGACCATACCGTTAATTTCAAGCGTGCATTCGATGTGGTGGGCGCATCCGTTGCATTAGTGCTTTGCATGCCGCTGATGCTCGTGCTGTCGGCTATAATAAAATGCACTTCAAAAGGCCCTGTGATATTCCGTCAGGAACGTATCGGACTTAACGGCACACCGTTCCGCATCTACAAATTCCGCAGCATGGTTGTTGACGCCGAACCCGCCGGACCTGCACTGGCTGTGCCGAACGACAGCCGCATCACTCCCATAGGACGTTTCATGCGTAAATACAGGCTCGATGAGCTGCCTCAGTTCCTGAATGTCATAGGTGGCAGCATGTCGCTGGTAGGGCCGCGTCCGGAGCGCGCATTTTATGTGGGACAGATTCTGCAGCGGCAACCGTACTATACGCTTGTGCACAGGGTTCGCCCGGGAATCACCTCGCTCGGCATGGTGAAATACGGATATGCCGGCAATGTGGATGAGATGATTGAGCGCATGCAGTATGATTTGATTTATCTTGAAAACGTTTCGATAACAACCGATCTTAAAATCCTTGCATACACCGTCACGACCGTGATCAGTGGGAAAGGTCTATAACAAACATAAACCTATGCATTATAATATACTGAACCGCCCAACAGCTCAGCGTGCACATTCCGCATGGCTGAAATTTCTGATCTGGCGTCAGCATCACATAAAGGAAAAATCGCTTGTCATTATCCTGTCGCTCATTGTGGGGATCTTGGCCGGGTTGGCGGCCATGGTGCTCAAATGGCTGATACACCTGATTTCCGGAACCCTTACAGCCGACATAAATGAGGCACAGGGTAATTATCTGTATATCATATATCCGGTAATCGGCATTCTGCTTGCGTGCTGGTATGTCCGTTACGTTGTGCGCGACAATATTTCGCATGGTGTCACTCGTGTGCTCTATTCCATATCGCAGAACAAGAGCCGCCTGAAACCTCACAACATGTACACATCGGTTGTGGCATCATCGATAACCATCGGTTTCGGTGGGTCGGTGGGAGCTGAAGGCCCGATTGTCTACACCGGAGCTGCCATCGGTTCTAACCTCGGTCAGGCATTCAGGCTGTCGCCGCGTGTGCTCATGATTCTGGTGGGCTGCGGGGCCGCAGCAGGTATCGCCGGCATCTTCAAGGCGCCTATAGCTGGGATGCTGTTCACGCTGGAGGTGCTGATGCTCGACCTCACTACGGTCACCGTGATGCCGTTGCTGATGGCCTCGATATCGGCAGCATCCATAGCCTACATCTTCACCGGTTATGATTTGGAGTTTTTCTTTGTCCAGAGCGAACCGTTTGTGACGGCACGCATACCCTTTTTTGTAGGGCTCGGGCTGTTCTGCGGTCTGGTCTCGCTCTATTTCACAAAAGTGATGATGATGATGGAGTCTTTCTTTAAGAAACACCTCTCATCTCAATGGAAGAAAACACTTTTCGGTGGTGCGGTACTTGCATCGCTTGTGTTCCTCTTTCCCCCGCTCTATGGCGAAGGTTACGGTTCGATCAACTCGCTGCTCAACGGCGATCCGTCCTCTATTGTCGATGGCTCGATTTTTTATGACGACCGAGGCAGTGTGACACTTATCATAGTCTATATAGGTCTTATCATAGCGCTGAAAGGATTCGCCACCTCGGCAACCAACGGTGCCGGCGGTGTGGGCGGAACATTCGCCCCGTCGCTTTATGTGGGCTGCATGGCAGGATTCTTTTTCGCTTATCTGCTCAACAACCTGTTTCCCGGACTGGATTTGTCGGTCAAGAACTTCGCGCTGATGGGAATGGCCGGGGTGATGTCGGGCGTGATGCATGCGCCTTTGATGGGCATCTTCCTTACTGCCGAGATGACCGGAGGTTACGAACTGTTCCTCCCGTTGCTGATAGTTTCGGCGATTTCATACGGCACCATCAAAATTTTTGAGCCATATTCCATCTACACCATGCGTCTTGCCCGCCGCGGCGAGCTGCTCACGCATCATAAGGACAAAGCTGTTCTTACTCTGCTGAAAATGAATTCGGTTATAGAGACAGATTTTCTGTCGGTGAAAGCCGACATGAATCTGCGTCAGATGGTGGATACCATCTCCAAGTCGAGCCGCAACCTGTTCCCCGTGCTTGATGATGAGAGCCATCTGATCGGGGTGGTGCTTCTTGACGATATACGTAATATCATGTTCCGTCCGGACTTGTATAAACGTATGTATGTGAGTCGGTTCATGGCCATGCCTCCGGCCAAGCTGTGCATCGGCGACTCTATGGACCACGTAATGAAGACATTTGACGATACCGGAGCCTGGAATCTTCCTGTGGTCGATGCCGACGGCAAGTACGTAGGGTTTGTATCCAAATCCAAAATTTTCAACTCCTATCGTCGCGTTCTGCGGCACTATTCGGAGGATTGATACTTCCCTCTTCACGATTCCACTTCTGTATATTGTGTAGTTAAATTCAGTGTTGAAATATTATGATTGAATATATATCTGGCAGCATAGCCGAGCTGACTCCGACCTACGTGATTGTGGACAATCATGGTATCGGGTATGAAATGAATATATCGCTGACCACATTCAGCGAGCTGGAGAATAAAAAAGACGTGCGTCTGCTGGCGCACGAGGTTATACGTGAGGATGCGCATGTGCTTTTCGGATTCTCCACTGCGCGTGAGCGTGCTCTGTTCCGTCTGCTCATAGGTGTGAGTGGGGTGGGGGCAAATACCGCGCGTATGCTGCTGTCTTCAGCCTCACCGGCTGAACTGGAGATGGTTATAACGTCGGGTGATGTGAAACGTCTAAAAGCAGTGAAGGGCGTGGGTGCAAAAACTGCCGAACGTGTAATTGTTGACTTGCGCGATAAAATAAAACCGGCCGGCGATACGTTAGTATTAGAGCAAACGCCTGCTTCCGAGGCATTCGATGAGGCTCTTGCGGCCCTGACCATGCTTGGCTTTGCCAAACCTCAGAGCCAGAAGGTGCTTACGAAGCTTTTTGCCGACGATCCGTCGCTTAAAGTGGAGAAAGCTATAAAGAAAGCGCTTACCATGCTTTGACCTGCGAGGGGAGGACATGCCGGAGAAGCCGTCTCTAAGGATGGACATTATGCGTTGCAACCAACAGACATGCCGATTAAGACGCTGCGCAATAATAGAATATGGAAAAAGTTTATGCTGCTGTCGGGAGCCGTTGCGCTGCTGACAGCCACTTCATTCTATGCCATTGCCCAGATTGCCGGTGGTGCAACCCCGCTGGCTCCGTCTACACTTACACCTCCCCCGATGTATCCCGTCGTACCGGTGCCGCTGAATCCGGCCGACAGCATAATGATGCCGTTCCCGGTGCAGCAGACAGTGCCAGCCACTTATGAGGACCTGATGGAGGATCAGTTTGCCGCTGACCTCTCCACACCGTCAAACATCACCACAGTGGCTGAGTTCGACCCTGTAACAGGCTTCTATGTGATACGAACAAAGCTGGGTGACACGGAGATTACCACCCCGTTCATGCTTTCAAAAAAGCAGTATGACAACTGGCAGCTTCGCAAGTCACTTCAGGAATACTATCAGGAAAAGAATCAGGAACTTAAAGACAACAAGCAGAAGGAGCCGTTCAATATTTTCGACATGAACTTCGCCTACGGGCCTCTGGAGAAAATATTCGGCCCCGGTGGCGTGTCGTTGAAAACTCAAGGTTCTGTGCAGATAAGAATGGGTATGAAGTCGAACAAGACCGACAACCCGTCGCTTGCGCTTGATTCACGCAGAAAAACTTTTTTTGACTTCGAACAGAAGATTCAGGCCAACATCGGAGCCTCTGTGGGCGACCGCCTTAAGTTCGACATGACCTACAACACCGACGCTACTTTTGAATTCGATTCAAAAAATATCAAGCTCGGTTATGAGGGGAAAGAGGACGACATTGTCAAAAGCATCGAGGCCGGTAACGTGTCGATGACAACCGGGTCGTCGCTCATACGCGGATCAACGGCGTTGTTCGGTGTAAAGACACAGCTGCAGTTCGGCAAACTGACAGTCACCGGGCTGGTGTCGCAGCAGAATTCGGAGTCAAAATCAGTCAACACCAAGGGCGGGGCACAGGCAACAGAGTTTGCGGTGAATGTTGACCAGTACGATCAGAACCGACACTTCTTCCTTTCGCAGTATTTTTATGAGAACTACGACCAGTTCGCATCCAAGCTGCCGTTTGTTTCGTCGGGCATCAACATCACCCGTGTGGAGGTGTGGGTGACCAACAAGAGCGGCCGTTACGAGCAGGCACGCAACGTTGTGGCGTTCACCGACCTCGGCGAAAACAAGAATCTGGCCAACAGCTACTGGATTCCGTCGGCAGCCGTTCCCGTGCCGAACAACAATTCAAACAATCTGCTCAGCACCATCAAGGAGCAGTATCCCGACGCCCGCAACATCAACACTGTCACACAGGCTTTGTCTCCTTTGGCAGCATACGGCATCGAGGGTGGCCGCGATTATGAAAAAATCGAGAGCGCCCGTCTGCTCAACAGCAATGAGTACACCCTGAATTCAACACTCGGCTATATCTCCATTAAGTCGCAGCTCAATGCTGACGAGGTTCTCGGTGTGGCGTTCCAGTACACTTACAATGGTCAGGTGTATCAGGTGGGTGAGTTCTCGAGCGACATCACCACCACATCCCAGTCGCTTTATGTGAAGATGCTCAAAAGCACCACCACAGATCCCAAGATGCCGATGTGGCGCCTGATGATGAAAAACGTTTATTCGCTCGGTGCATATCAGGTGCAGAAGCAGAATTTCCGTCTCAACATCAAATATCTCAGCGACACCACCGGTACACAGATAAACTATCTTCCTGTGCCGGGGCTCAATAACCTCAGCCTGCTTCAGGTGCTGGGGCTCGACCGCATCGATTCAAACGAGCAGAGCAATCCCGACGGATTCTTTGATTTTATTGAGGGGTACACTGTCATAGCGTCCACAGGCAAAATAATCTTCCCTGTCGCAGAGCCGTTCGGCGCTTATCTTGAGAAAAAAATCAACAATCCCGCCATTGCGCAGAACTATGTGTACAAGGAACTGTACGACTCCACTCAGGTGGTGGCCCGTCAGTTCTCCGACAAGAACAAGTTCATACTGGCTGGTTCATATCAGGCATCTTCCGGCTCTCAGATACGCCTTAACGCCATGAACGTGCCGCGCGGATCGGTGGTTGTTATGGCCGGGGGCGTGCAGCTTGTGGAGAATTCCGACTATACCGTCGATTATGCCATGGGTATCGTGACGATAACCAACCAGAGCATCATCGATTCGGGGCAGAGCATCAGTGTCACTCTGGAAAACCAGAGCCTTTTCTCGATGCAGAGGAAAACACTGCTCGGACTTGACCTCCAGTATGCCGTCAACAAGAACTTCAACATCGGTGCCACCATCATGCATTTCTCGGAAAAGGCTTTGACCGAGAAGGTGAACATCGGCGACGAGATTATCAACAACTCTATTTTCGGGTTCAATCTGTCGTACAACACCAAGTTCATGTGGCTTACCAATCTGTTGAACAAGATACCTACCGTCAATGCCACAGCGCCGTCTACGCTCAACCTCACGGCGGAGTATGCCCGTCTGGTGCCTCATAAGCAGAAGGCCGGTTCGTCGAAGGGTAGTTCGTATGTGGACGATTTCGAGACATCGCAGACAGGTATCGACCTGCGTTCCCCTTATTCATGGTTCCTGGCATCCACACCTTACGACAGTGGAAAGAACGCACTGTTTCCCGAAGCGGCATTGAGCAATAATGTGGATTATGGCAAGAACCGCGCGTTGCTCAACTGGTATTACATTGACCGCATGTTCACCGAGCGCAATTCATCGCTTGCTCCGGGTTATATCAAGAATGATTTCAAACAGCAGTCCAACCCGTATGTCCGCGAGGTCACCTCGCAGGAGATTTTCCCCGGACGTGAACTGACCTATGGTGAATCGAACGTGATCCAGACGCTCAACCTCTCGTTCTATCCTACGGAACGCGGCCCCTATAATCTTGATGCCGACAATATCGACGAAAACGGCAACCTGCTCAATCCCGAGCGCAGGTGGGGTGGCATAATGCGCCGAATGGACAATACGAACTTCGAGCAGTCGAACATAGAATACGTGCAGTTCTGGCTGCTCAATCCCTTCCTTGATCCGGAGAATCCCAACTATGATGGCGGTGACCTCTATCTGAATTTCGGTGAGATTTCCGAGGATATTCTTAAGGACGGCCTGAAATCATATGAAAACGGCATTCCATACGACGGGAACGACCAGTTCCTTCAGAACACCGTGTGGGGACGTGTTTCCTCGCAGAATTCACTCACATATTCGTTCGACAATAATTCCGGCTCACGTGCAGTGCAGGACGTAGGTCTCGACGGCCTGCCCAATGAAAGCGAGTTTACGTTCGACAGTTACCGCTCTTATCTCGACAAGTTGCGCACAAAACTGTCGGCAGCTGCCATTGAGCGCATGCAGTCCGACATATTCTCGCCGTTCAACGATCCCGCCGGCGACAATTATCACTTCTTCCGCGGATACGACTATGACGACATGCGCCTTGACATCCTCCAGCGCTATAAGCATTACAATGGCGTTGAGGGCAACTCCCTTTCGCCCGAAGAGGCTGCCGACCCGCTGTACCAGAGTGCGCGCAGCGTGCCGGATGTGGAGGATATCAATCAGGACAATACTCTCAACGAGTACGAGCGCTACTTCCAGTACAAGGTATCCATCCGTCCGGAGGACCTCGTTGTCGGGAAGAATTTCATCACCGACAAGCAGACGTCGGTGGTTCTGACCCGTGACGGCCAGGAACAGCAGACCGAGTGGTATCAGTTTAAAATTCCCCTGAGCGCATATGAGAAAATCGTTGGATCTATCAACGATTTCTCCACCATTCGTTTTGCCCGCATGTTTCTGACCGGATTCAAGCAGGTGACCCACTTGCGTTTCGCCACCCTTGAACTGGTGCGTGGCGAATGGCGCACATATGATTTCAACCTCAACACCCGTGGTGACCTGCCTGCCGAAGGTGATCTGGATGTGTCGGTGGTAAACATCGAGGAAAACGCCGACCGTGAGCCGGTGAACTATGTGCTGCCTCCCGGTGTGACACGTATTGTGGATCCCGGGCAGTCGCAGATAACTCAGCTCAACGAGCAGTCCATGTCAATGAAGGTGACCGGGCTCCAGGCCGGCGACGGGCGCGGGGTATATCGCGACACCCAGCATGACCTGCGCAACTATAAGCGCCTGCAGATGTGGGCGCATGCCGAGCGGCTTATCGACGATGTGACCAACCTGCGTTCCGGCGAGCTGTCGATGTTTATCCGTATCGGTACGGACGTCAAGAGCAATTTCTATGAATATGAGATTCCGCTGGTGCTGACGCCTCACGGACGTTACAACAACTGGCTTGAAACGGACCGCGACAAGGTGTGGCCCATCGAGAACTTCATGGACCTGAAACTGCAGAATCTTGTCAACCTCAAGAAAGAGCGAAACAAAGCCAAAGCGCAGGAGGGAAGCAACGTGGGTTATGCCACACTCTACACCGCCCGTGACCCGGACAACGAACGCAACCGCATGGCTGTGATGGGCAACCCCTCGCTGAGCGACATCCGTGTGATGCTCGTGGGTGTGCGCAATAACTCTAATGTTGTCAAGGACGGTATCGTATGGGTGAACGAACTGAAGGTAACCGACTTTGATGAAGAGGGTGGATGGGCAGCCAAGGCCAACGTGAACCTGGGCCTTTCCGATGTGGCCACATTCAATTTCGGCACGCATATAGAGACATCCGGTTTCGGAAACGTGGATCAGGGCCTAAATGCACGCCGGATGGACGACTATCACCAGTACAACTTTGCCGTGCAGGCCGACCTGGGGCGCTTCCTCCCTGAGAAGGTCAAGCTCCGCGCGCCGATTTATTATTCATATTCTAAAGAAAAAACCACCCCGAAATACAATCCTCTCGACCAGGACGTGCTGCTCAAGGATGCCCTTGACGAAGCCGCCGACAAGCATGAGCGCGATTCAATCAACGCCTATGCCGTGGAGCAGAACACGGTCAAGAGTTTCTCCATTTCCGGCCTGAAGTTCGATGTGACGAGCAAGCGTCCCATGCCGTGGGACCCCTCGAACTTCACATTCAACTTCTCGTTCAACAAGCAGACGCGAGTAAATCCCACGACGGAGTATGAATATACCAACGACTACCGCGGGTCGCTGGCCTATAATTATTCGCCGATGATCAAGGGCTTCAAGCCCTTCGGCGGCATAAAGTCGAAGAACAAGAACCTGCGTTTCCTGCGCGAATGGGAACTGAATTATCTGCCCAACAATATCTCCTTCCTCACCAACATGAGCAGATATTATTACGAGCAGCAGACCCGTTCGGAAACCGACGTCATGTTCCAGCTTCCTGTCTCTGTCAGCAAGAACTTCCTTTGGGACCGTCAGCTGCAGGTCACCTGGAATCTCACCAAATCGCTTAACCTTTCGTTCACCTCCAACACGTCCGCACGCATTGAGGAGACAGTCGGAGCCGTGAACCGCAAGCTGTTCCCTGACCGCTACAAAGAGTGGAAGGACACCGTGTGGCAGTCCATTCTGTCGCTTGGCACACCGTGGAGCTATAACCAGAATTTTGTGGCTACCTACCGTGCGCCCTTCAACCGCATTCCTGTGCTCGATTTCCTCACGGCGTCGGCATCCTATAACGCTACTTACCGTTGGGATCGCGGAGCTGAGGTGGATGGCGTGTCGATGGGCAACACCATAGCCAACCAGTCGTCGTTCAACATTGACGGACGCATCAACTTCGAAAGCCTCTATAACAAGATTCCTTTTGTGAAGGATGTGAACAAGCGGTTCAGCAACACGCGGCGCAACACTCCTGAGAAAAAGCCCAAGCGGTTTGAGCGCACGTTCAAACTGAATCCGGACACCTCCTTCGTGATCAAACACAACCTGCGTACACGCAAGGTGAAAGTGACCGCCAAGCTGGCCGACGGCAAGCCGTTCGTGATGAAACACCGTGTGGTGGATGCCAACAGCATCGAGATTCTCACCCGGAGCGACAAGGATGTGAAATTCACCATCGAGGAAATCCTCAAGGAGGATAAGTCGATATGGCGCCAGATAGGGGAGTATTCACTCCGACTGGCCATGAGTCCGCGGTCTGCGGCCGTGCGGTGGAAGCGCACCAAAACGTTGTCCCTGCCTTTGTTCCGCAATGAAATCGGCGATGTATTCGGGCAGAGCACACACTATGGCCCCATGTCGCCCGGTCTGGATTTTGCATTCGGTTTCACCGGAGAGGATTATATCTACAAAGCCAAGGAGCGTGGCTGGCTTATATGCGATGACGGCCAGACATCCCCGGCAATGTGGTCCGTAGGCAACGAGCTTAACATCGAGCTACAGCTTGAACCGATAAAGGGCCTGAAAATCCAGCTTACGTCCAACCGCACAGACAACCGTACAAGTCAGGTGCAGTTCATGTACGCCGACATGCCGGTGAGTCTATCAGGCTCCTATACCAAGACGCATGTCGCGCTGAAAACCGCACTCGGGTCATCAAAGGCTGAGGATGGCTACTACAGTCAGGCGTTCCAGAATTTCATCGACTATATTCCTGTGATTGCGGGGCGCGTGCAGGACCAGTATGCCGGTGCCACTTATCCCTCAACAGGATTCATGCGCGACAATCCGCATGCCGGCATGCCGTTCGATCCGCAGGTAGGGGGTGTGTCGGAAACTTCGTCGGATGTGTTGATTCCGGCTTTCATCGCGGCATACACCGGTTCGAATCCCACAAAACAGTATCTGGATCCGTTCCCGTCGTTCGCCCATGTGCTGCCCAACTGGCGTGTAACCTACGACGGCCTGATAAATCTGGGTAACATGCGCAAGTATCTCAAATCGTTTACGCTTAGCCATGCATACCAATGCACATATTCGGTGGGCAGCTATTCGTCTTATCTCAACTGGCTGAGTGCCGGCGACAACATCGGTTTCACACTTGACGAACTTACCGGCTCACCGATCCCTTCGTCGCCATATAACATCTCGTCAGTGTCGATTACCGAACGTTTCGCGCCGCTCATCGGCTTCAATGCCACACTCCGCAACGACCTGCAGGTGAATGCCGAATGGCGTGACCAGCGTACCCTTACTCTGAACAGCTCGGCAGGGCAGATGGTGGAGGCCACTACCCGCGGTCTTACCGTCGGTCTGGGATACAAGATTGTAGGTTTCAATACGATTCTGAAAATGCGCGGTTCGCAGAAAGGTGTGAGCAACGACCTGACAATAAACGCTGATATCTCGTTGCAGAACACTCAGGCGCTAATCCGGCGCATTGAATCGAATTATACGCAGCCTACCTCGGGGACGCGTACGTTTACCATCAATTTCAATGCCAGCTATATACTCAGTCGCCGCCTGACCCTGGCAGCCTATTTCGACCATCAGGTCAACACCCCTCTGGTAAGCACATCAGCATATCCCACAAGTAATTCGTCCTACGGATTATCGTTGAATCTGAATCTTGCGCGGTGACGGATCTGTCCGCCTTATGGTAAATGACGCGAATTATACGTTGTATTCCGAAAACATTAACCCACCTTAAAGTGTTAAAATTTCAAATGATATTGCAGCTCAACCAGACAGGCACAATACGTTTTTAAACTGAACAATAACTTAAAACATTACGATAATGACACGTGACAACAATGAGGACCGGCCGAGCATGGTTCCCTCGACAATGAGAGTGGTTTTCGGGATAATAATGATAATCGTCTATGTAGGTATGGGAGTATTGCTCCTTATCAACTATTTCCAGTGGAACACTCCGGTGCTGACATGGTTGCGCTGGATCGGCGGAATTATGTTCATCCTCTACGGCATCTGGAGGGGGATACGTCAGTTCTGGGGCATAGACTCGTCATTATGACAAGGCGCCGTGTAGCCTCGGCGTAGGTAGGTCGTGTTTTATCTCCGGGATTTGCAGTTTGACAATTTTTAGTAGTTGTGTCCTGCAAATTTCACACTAAAATGTAAAATGTTAATTTAACATTGACTATCTTTGCTTTTGAAACGGTGGGGTGCGTGCACCGGCTCCGTTTCAAAGGCAATTTATCTATAATCAGGATTATGAAAAAATCAGGATTCTTGGCACTTGCAATGCTCGCCATGCTTGCCGCCGGATGTCACGGCACGGGGAAGCGGGAGGCACCCAAAGGAAATTCATCGACATCGGGCACTTGCGTGGTGGCGTGTGATGCATCCTTTGAGAATGTGATGCAGCAGGAGATAGAAGTATTCGAATACATTTATCCGAATGCGTCTATCCTGTCCCGCTACATGGATGAGAAATCGTGTGTGGATTCATTGCTTTTCGGTAGTGCGCGTGTGGCCGTCATCGGGCATGAATTGTCGAATGAGCAGATCAAATTCCTGCGTGATAAAAAACACTTTGCAAAAACGAAGAAAATCGCCGTTGATGCTGTCGCTGTCATTGTGAATCCGGATAATCCGGTAGAGAACCTTTCGGTAAGCGATCTGCGCGAGATTCTTACAGGAAAGCTGACTGAGTGGAACAGTGTCTATCCATCAAATCTTGGCAAGATTCAGGTGATTTTTGACCACAACGGCTCGTCGGTGGTGAAATATGTGGCCGACAGCGTGCTGAACGGCGAGCCTTATGCTTCGAATGTATATGCAGCCAACTCAATGCAGGCGGTGTTTGATGCGGTTAAGAACCGCCGCAACGCCATCGGTCTTGTTGGTGTAAGCTGGATATCCTCGGATCTTAAAACAACCGACATGACAGCGGAACAGCGCGTAAAGACGCTTGAAGTGGATGATACCACAGCCACTTCATTTACCGATGAAGTGAAGGTGCTTGGTATCAACCGAAACAACTCACTTGTTGCCTACAAGCCTTATCAGGCGTACATATTTGATGGAAGCTATCCGCTTTACAGGTCTATATACATGGTTAACACCGGAGCTTCCGGCTCGTTGGCCAACGGTTTTTATGCGTTTGTCACCTCGTTCCGGGGGCAGAAGCTGATGATGAGCACAGGCGTTCTGCCTGCTACGGTTCATCACAGGATGGTGTCTGTGGACTGACAAACTTGCCGCTGAGATTTTGAATTGAAAAATATTAAACAATAACGCTTTAAACATACGACGTTAAATCAATTATGAAAGCAAAACTTTTATTTTCCCTGCTTGTGGGAGGCGCATTGAGCCTTTCAGCCCAGGGCTTCAAGGACGGTGTGGAATATTACCGCGCCGACCAGCCCGAAGAAGCAAAGATTATCCTTACCAACACCTTGAACGCTGCAGGCACAGATCAGGCCACCGCTTACTATTATCTTGGCCAGATTGATCTCAAGAACGGCGACAAGGCAGCTGCCAAAGCCAATTTTGATAAAGGTATTGCAGCAAATGCAGAAAATGGCTACAACTATGTCGGCCTCGGTGCCCTCGAACTCGCCAACGGCAATGCATCGGCAGCATCCGATTACTTCAAGGATGCCAAAAAATTCGGCAAGAAAGATGCTGATCTGCTCACCGAGGTAGCCCGCGCTTATTTCGTGGCCGACCCTGTGAAATACAACAAAGAGGTTAATAAATGGCTTGCCGATGCCAAAAAGGCTGTAAAGAATGCTCCGGCGCCCGCAATTCTTGAAGGCGACCGTCTTGCCGGCACAAATGTAGGCGATGCTGCCGGATGGTATGAAATGGCAGCCCAGTTCGACACCAAGCTTGAGCACCCTGAGGCATATGTGAAATATGCGCGTGTGTATTTCCCTGTGAACCCCACATATGCCATTGATAAGCTCAAGGCTCTTCTTGAGGCCCAGCCCAATTCCGCTCTTGCACAGCGTGAGCTTGCCGAAAAATATTACGACAACAACCAGCTCACCATGGCTGCCGAGCAGTATGAGAAGTACATTCTAAACCCCAACCACTTCAAGAAGGACAAACAGCGTCTGGTGGGACTTATGTTCTTTGCAAAACGCTATCCTGAAAGCTACAATCTCGCAAGTGAGATTCTGCGTGAAGAGCCCGACAATCATTTCATGCAGCGTCTGCAGTTCTACAACAAGAAAGCGCTCGGTGAGAATGAGGCTGCCAAGGCAGCTGCCGAGACATTGTTCGCAAATGCCGGGGCTCAGATCAACTCACAGGACTACATTCAGTACGGCGAACTGCTTCAGGACATGGGAAGTGACACAGCCGCCGTCGAGATGTATGAGAAGGCTGTTGCACTCTCGCCTGATAAGACATCTCTTCTCAAGGACCTGAGCGGGGCTTACAGCAGCGCCAAGATGTATGACAAAGCAGCCGACACAATGGCTAAGTTTATTGATTCGGAAGGTGAGAATGCCAACCCCAACGACGTTCTCGGACTTGCACGCCGCTATCAGAATCTCGCCATCTCCTATATGGAGACAGACTCCGTTGCATCGCTGGCAGCTGCCGACAAGGCTCTTGCCACCATCAACAAGGTTATCGAGAAAATCAGCGACAATCCGCTGGTGCTCAACACCAAGAGCGACATCCTTCGCGTGAAAGCCCGCGGTGTTATCACCCCCGAGGTGATTGCAGCCGATGAGGTGACCCTCGGTGTGCTCGATTCCGATCCTGCAAACCTTGAGAAGCGCAAGAATATCTATCGCGCCATCTACACCCGCATGGGCAACTATTACCTGACAAACAAGGACACCGACAAGGCCAAAGAGTATTTTGAAAAGTTCTATCAGATTGAACCTTCTGAAGAACTCCGCACATTTATCGACGGTCTTGGAACTCCTGCGAAATAATCAGTTTACTCCGGACATCTGTTGAGTCCGGGAAGTTATTACCGAATCTCCGGCATTCATCAATAATGTATGCCGGAGATTTCATTGATACTTCCGTCCTAATTCTGAGTAAGGTCAGTAAGGTCAGGCCATACAAGTATTAACATTTATTAAACATCAGCCGATAAGGCCAGCAGGCGCATTGACCGTATTAGAAAACGTGGCTGATGTCATAACCAATGAAAAAACATCACGAAAAAATTTTACTATGTCAGAATCGCTAATCAATGAAGCAAATGCAGGCTTTACACTGGCTGAGGCTATTGCTGAGGCTAACCGTTGCCTTAACTGTGCTGTTCCGCAGTGTAAAAAGCATTGCCCCATCTCGAATGATATTCCGGACTGGATTCATGAATTTGCCAGAGGTAATTTCGGCAATGCCATGTCTATTATAAACGCCAAGAGCAATCTGCCTGCAGTTTGCGGCAGGGTTTGTGCACATGAACGCCAGTGCGAGGGGAACTGCATACTCGGTAAGAAGGGAGCACCGGTGCGTATAGGGAAGCTGGAACGTTTTTTGGCAGACTTTGATTCCGAAATGGGAGTCAGCCACGACCGTCTTGTCCCCAAGACGCGTGGATCAGTGGCCGTAATCGGAAGTGGACCGGCCGGACTGACCGTTGCCGGAGAACTTGCCCGGCATGGATTCGAGGTGGACATTTATGAAATGGAAACGAGCGCAGGCGGTGTGCTTATGTTCGGCATCCCGGAATACCGGTTGCCTAAAGCCGTAGTAAGCCGTGAAATAAAGAAAATAACCGAACTCGGAGTGCGCATCAACTGTGGTGTGACCATCGGCAAAGACATGACAATAGATGATCTTTTCGCCAAAGGTTACGACGCTATTTTCATGGGCACCGGTACAGGCAAACCCAAAACGCTTCCTATTCCGGGGTCAGATAATGATGCAGTGCGGCAGGCAATATATTTTCTGCGCAGGGTGAGCCTCTACAATTCCGGCTTGATCAGCCGTGATGAGGTTCCGGTCAAGGCTGGCGACAAGGTGTTTGTGATCGGATGCGGCAATACGGCAATTGATGCCGCCCGCACGGCTATGCGGCTTGAGGCATCCGAGGTATCGATTGTTTATCACCGTGATATAGACAAAATGAAGGCATTGCGCGCCGAGTATGATGATGCTGTTGCCGAGGGCGTGAAGTTCCTATGGAATACGTCAATCGTGGATATACACAGTGAAAACGGCATTCTTGATGCTGTCACTCTTGATTGCAATGGAGAAAGGACGGTAGTGCCTGCCGATAAGGTGATTCTTGCCGTAGGCAGTCAGCCGGCCGCCCGTATCGTGTCGACCACCGAAGGTATTGACGTGGATGAGAGCGGCTATGTGCTCACCCGCGATGAACCATACGGCATGACAACACGCAAGGGCGTGTTTGCCGGCGGAGATGTCACCAACCGTCCGGCCACTGTGGTGCATGCCATGCAGGATGCGCGCAATGTTGCCCACGGCATCGAGCAGTACGTTGATGCCGTCAGAATCTTCGAAAAAATCAACACGAAATTGTAATGGTGATTTAGCCAGATGTTTTCTATCCTCTAAACGCACTCTTATGAAAAGATATAGGAGTGCGTTTTTGATTGAATCTGAATGCAGCTATTTTTTGCAGCTGTCTGCATCCTCGTCGGGCAATAATAATGTACTAACGCAAAATAAAATCTCCATTTGTCTGAACATCAAACAAATGGAGATTTATATTGGTGGTCCCACTAGGGCTTGAACCTAGGACCCACAGATTATGAGTCTGTTGCTCTAACCAACTGAGCTATAGGACCTTGCAGCAATCTTTTTGCTGGCTTTGGCGGAGTGAGGGAGATTCGAACTCCCGATACCCTTTCGGGGTATACAAACTTTCCAGGTTTGCCTCTTCAGCCACTCGAGCATCACTCCGGATGTGAGTTGTACGTTGAGTACGCATCCGTTTTCGAAGTGCAAATTTATAATTAATTTTTGGTTTAAGCAAATTTCAGCGGTGTACGGATGCGTTTTTTCTGTAAATAATTTTACGGCAGATGCCGCATAATTAATAACTATAGCCGTACTCCAAAGATTATCAGCCGTTGCGGCGGATTTTGCCATTTTCAGTGCGCGGTAGTGCCGCTGTGAATTTAATTGATTTGGGACATTCCACTGCAGTGAGATGTGTGCGGCAGATATCCTGTAACTGCTGCTCAAGTTCAGAAGTGTCGGCCAATTTGGAATCAGGCAGCTCCACGACCAGTTCTACAGCAGTTCCCCAGACTGGGTGAGGGGCGCTCCCCACGAAAAACGGCATTTCGACATAGGGTTGAAGTTTTGCTTCAAGCTGTTCGGGGAAAATTTTTATGCCACCACTATTGATGACATTGTCGTAACGTCCTTTCCAGATGAATGATTGTGGCGACAGAAGGTCTACAATATCGTTGGTCTGAAGCTGACGGAAACTGAATCGCGGAGCGTTTATTCTGAGGCAGTCACGGTGATCTGTGGAAAAGCGTGTGCCCGGCATTGCAGTATATGCATCGGTTCCCATGCGCCTGAGGGCTACATGGCTGCAGGTCTCGGTCATGCCGTAAGTGGCGAATGAGTTCCAAGGTGCCGACAACAGTGCCTGTTCTGTGGCATGGCTGATTGGGGCGCCACCTATTATCACGTTCCGCAGACGCTTTATTGCAACAGGATTGCTCAGCAACTGGCTGCATTGTGACGGCACGACAGCAAGCAGATCTATGTCACCGTAATCGGTGGAGAGAAGCCCGTGGTTTGTCGGGGGTTCATAAGTTAAATCGCAGCCGGCTTCAAGTGCACGCACAATCATCATTTTCCCCGCTATATAGGCAGGTGATAGAGTAAGGTGAAGATGCGAATGACTGCTGATGTTGAACCGGGCATTTGTGGCGCGTGCCGACATAACCATGTCGGATTTCAGCAGTTTTATCTCTTTTGGCGTTCCGGTTGAACCGGATGTATGGGCTATGATGTATGGCCGACGGTCGCACCATTGCTCCATGAAGTGTTCAATCAGCTGTTGCATGGACGGTAATACATGTTGTCGCCTTCGAGTTGCAAAGGCGACGGGAAATTGTTAGTGTAAAGGGCGCCTGTGCCAAGTCCTTGCGGCATGGTGGGATTATAGCGCGCTACCCACTGGGCTATGGCATTGAGACCGATGTTTGATTCGAGCGCCGAGGTGGCCCACCAGCCTATATTGCGTTGTCCGGCCAGGGAAATCCATCTGTCTGATTCCTCAAAACCTCCGCAGAGCGATGGCTTGAGGATGATGTAGGCCGGCGATATGGTGTCGAGCAGACGTGTCTTGAAGTCGTCGGAATGAAATCCTATCAGCTCCTCGTCCAGAGCTATCGGGATAGGTGACAGCCGGCACAGTCGGGCCATTTCCTCCCATTGTCCGCTTTTGATGGGTTGCTCTATGGAGTGTATGTCGAACTCCGAAAGCCTGTTGAGCCGGTCTAAAGCGTTTTGTGGGGTGAAAGCTCCGTTTGCGTCGAGCCGAAGTTCGATGCTGCCGGATGGAAACTCCCTGCGGATGTTGGCCAACAGTTCCGCCTCGTCATCAAAGTTGATGCCCCCGATCTTGAGCTTTACGCATCGGAATCCGGCATCAAGTTTTTCGGCAATACGGGCGCACATCTCCTGCTTTGTTCCCATCCATATCAGTCCGTTGATCTGAATGGGGGAGGATTGTGTGGTGAAAGCCGATTCAATCAGTCTGGAGCTTCCACGCGCGTTGAGCGACAGCATTGCCGTCTCGTATCCGAACCGGATAGACGAGATTTCAGGCAGCGTATCGGCCGACGGATTGTTGCAGAAGCTTTCGAGATGGTCCGTATACGAGGGTGTGTCCTCTGCGCTTAGGCCTTTGAACAGGGCGCACTCCCCGATGCCGGTGACATCGGGAACCTCTGAGTCATGAACGCGCAGAATGAAAGTGTCCTTCACTTTCATTCTGCTGCGTGATGTTATTGCAATCTGTTTGAAACGGAGTGTATATGGTTCGAAATCAGCTGTAAGCATGGTAAGGTTTTTATCCCGGAAATTTGGGGAACTGGTCGAAATCAGGGTCGCGTTTTTCAAGGAACGCGTTCTTACCCTCCTGAGCCTCGGGCATGAGGTAGTAGAGTAGGGTGGCGTCGCCTGCAAATTCCATCAGGCCCGCCTGGCCGTCAAGTTCTGCGTTCAGCGCACGTTTGATCATTCGTATGGCCATGGGCGAACGTTTCAGGATTGTCTCGCACCATTCCACGGTTTCATCTTCCAGCCGCTCAAACGGCACCACGGCATTGATCATGCCCATTTCGAGGGCCTCGGCGGCGGTGTATTGGCGGCATAGATACCATATCTCGCGTGCTTTTTTCTGACCGACGCAGCGTGCAAGGTACGAAGAGCCGAAACCTGCGTCGAAACTTCCAACCTTGGGACCGGTCTGTCCGAAACGGGCATTTTCCGAAGCGATGGAAAGGTCGCACACCACATTCAGCACATTGCCGCCACCGATGGAGTAGCCGTTGACCATGGCTATCACAGGCTTCGGAATGGAACGGATGGCGCGGTGCAACTCGAGCACATTAAGGCGTGGGGTACCGTCGGCATCCACGTAGCCTCCAAGCCCTTTGTAGTGTTGGTCGCCACCTGAGCAGAACGCCTTGTCGCCGGCGCCCGTGAGGATAATCACACCTATATCAGCTGCGCCTCGGCAATAGTTCATTGCGTCAAGCATCTCGAAGTTGGTTTTCGGTCGGAACGCGTTGTAAACTTCGGGGCGGTTGATGGTGATTTTGGCAATCCCTTTATATTGTTCAAACAGGATATCTTCGTAGTCCTTTATTTTTTTCCACTCTCTCATATTGTAATATACTTTTGTTTCGGTTGATCAATTGTTGGTAGTCGTCTCGGTGAGCACAGCGGCATCAGTTTCAGCATCTGTGGCTATCTCAAGTATGGCTGGTGCTGGCCCGGCGAAAAATGCGGGCACGGCCTCCTGCAATGACTCATAAGAGTCTGCGTGGTAATATTTAAGACCGAACGCGCTGGCTATGGCTTTTGCATCCAGATTCAGATGGCACCGGAAAAGATTGTCGACTTCCGGAAGCGAGCGCGTGGTCTTTATGTATTTGAAAATTCCCCCGCCGCCGTTGTTAAGCAGCACAATGCGCAGCTTTGATGTAAGATAGTTGCTGGCAAGGGCGCCAAGATCATACTGAAAACTCATGTCGCCGGTTATCAGCAAAGTGTCTCCCCCCTTGTATGCCAGTGAGGCGCCTACGGCAGTTGAGGTCGAGCCGTCTATTCCGCTCACACCCCGGTTGCCATCCACACGGTGAAATTTGTCCAGGCATGACATTGATGCCACGCGTACGGCCAGCCCGTTGCTCAGTTGCAGATTCATGCCTGAAATCGGAGCTGCCTCTATCACATGACCTATAGCTGTAGCTACATTCCAAGGGGCAGCCTGCAGCTTATGCCGCAGCCCTTCGTTACGCATGCTCGCCATTTCACCCCAGGCTTTCTTGAACGGACTTATTCCGGCGCAGTTTTTATTAAGGAAATTGAGGGCGCCGGCGAAGCGGGGGAAAAAAGCCGGGGCCGAAATCAGTATTGCCGTGGAGAGATGTCGGTATGTATCGATGAGGTTCCGTTCAGTCCCCACATGCCAATGCTCCGCTATGTCGGCCTGACGCAGAAACCGTTTCAGCGGAGCCGACACTATGGCGCCCCCGAAGCTTATCAGCAGGTCAGGCACAAAACCGGCAGACTTATCAGCGGATATGCCGGAAAACAGGCTGTCGGATACCTGCAGCACGTCGTCTGAATGCAGGTTTGAGAGACTTTCGGCGAGTACAACCACATTAGGCAGCCGGCCAAGGGTGGATATGGCCTTGTTCAGAGCTGCATCTGGTGCGCCAAAACCTGCGACAATCAGGATGTTTTTCTGTCTGACATCGTTAGCAAGGGCGCGTGCTGTAGTTGTGGATACTTTTTCGGGAGGCGTGACAACCGAAATGCGGTGGAACTGCTCGTTGTGATATTCCGCCTGAGCGGTCAGCGGCTCGGAAATCCGGATATTGATATGAACCGGACCGGGACATCCGGCGAGAGCGCAATCAAGAGCTTCGTTCAATCGGCGGGTATATAGCCATTTCTGCTCCTCGTCGGCCGGCTCCGCTTTCATATCCACGGATAGTTTTACGAAATTTGACAGTGCGTCGGGCTGCCTCATGGTCTGGCTGTCGGCCTGATCAATCCATTCTTCCGGGCGGTCCGCCGAAATCACTATCAGGGGGAGATGTTTGTGGTAAGCCTCGCACACAGCAGGGGCATAATTGAGCAGTGCGGTTCCTGAAGTGCATATCAACGCCACCGGGCGCTGTGAAATCTCGGCGATACCCAGTGCGATGAACGCTGCCGACCGTTCGTCGACAACTGAAAGCGTCCTTAATCCGCCGTGTCTCGACACGGCCATTAACAACGGAGCATTGCGGCTCCCGGGTGAGGTGACAACACTCTCAACACCGAAAGCCGCAAGCGCAAGCGCCGCATGGCGGCAAGTCCATTTATCAGTATTCAGCATAAGGTTTACGTCATAAATGACAACTTATCGGGAACAACCGGTGTGGTTGCTTCCATAGGGATGCGCCACTTATTTGTTGACGCGGAAACGGTCAACCCCGTCGCGCAGGAACGCTACCACCTGATTGGCGGCTGCGATTCCGGCATTGATGTTCGCCTCTGAGGTCTGCGCACCCATTTTCTTGGGGGTGAAGAACACTCGGCCTGCAAATTCAGTTTCCATTGCCTCGGCATTGTCGGGACGCACATCAGCCACATATTTCAGGTCGGGACGTTCGCGCAGAGCCTTGCACAGGCCGTCCTCGTCAATCACCTCTTTGCGGGCGGTGTTGATGAGCAGGCCGCCTTTCGGCAGCAGTGTCACCAGATCGAAACCTACCGATTTGCGTGTCTCGTCGGTAGCGGGGATATGAAGCGAAACAACCTTGTTGCTCTTGTAGAGGTCTTCAACGGATTCAACGCGGGTCACATCGGCTGCGGCCATCACCTCTGCGGGGCAGTAGGGGTCGAGTGCGCTCACATTCATACCGAAGCCTTTGGCTATGCGGGCCACGTTGCGGCCTACCTGACCGAATGCATGGATACCGAGCGATTTGTCCTTCAGTTCAGAACCGGAGGTGCCGTTGTACATGTTGCGCACAGCCATCACAGCCATACCGAACACAAGTTCGGCCACGGCATTGGAGTTCTGACCCGGCGTATTCTCAACGCACACGTTATGTGCAGTGGCGGCAGCAAGGTCGACGTTGTCGTAACCGGCACCGGCACGCACCACGATTTTCAGCTGCTTTGCAGCGTCGAGCACTTCGGCGTCAACTTTGTCGCTGCGCACGATGAGGGCGTCGGCAGTGGCGACTGCATCAAGCAGTTCGGCCTTTGAAGTGTATTTCTCAAGAAGTGCGAGTTCGTAACCGGCATCTTCAACCACTTTCTTTATTCCGTCGACAGCAACGGCTGCGAACGGTTTTTCTGTAGCAACCAGAACTTTCATTGCAAATGAGTTTAGTTTGGGTTGTTATTCTATTATGCCTTTGCGGCAAACTCTTTCATTGCAGCAACAAGCACATCCACGCTCTCCATGGGGAGTGCATTGTAGAGTGATGCGCGGAAGCCGCCTACAGAGCGGTGCCCCTTGATGCCTACGATGCCCTTGGTGGCAGCAAAGTCCATGAATGCTTTTTCAAGTTCCTTATACTCGGGTTTCATCACGAAGCATACGTTCATAATCGAGCGGTCCTCATGGTTGGGAACAGTAGCTTCGAAGATGGGGCTTGCATCGATAGCCTCGTACAGACGGGCTGCCTTGGCGAGGTCGCGCTTCTCAAGCTCTGTCACACCGCCCACTTCCTTATAATAGCGCAGTGTCTGGAGTGCGCTGAAAATGGGAAGCACAGGGGGAGTGTTGAACATCGAATCCTTGTCGATGTGGGTCTTGTAGTTGAGCATGGTGGGGATGGGACGCGACACATGGCCGAGTGCCTCCTCACGTACGATAATCAGGGTTGCACCGGCGGGAGCGAGGTTTTTCTGTGCGCCGGCGTAGATGATGTCGTATTTGCTCACATCAACCGGACGTGAGAAAATGTCGCTGGACATATCGGCAACCATGCGTACGGGCGAATCGGGATCCTTGCGGATTTCTGTACCGTAGATGGTGTTGTTGGTTGTGATATGGAAGTAGTCTACATCGGTGGGGATGGTGTAATCACGCGGGATGTAGTTGTAATTGCGGTCCTCGCTCGATGCCACAACATCGACTTCGCCGAACAGTTTTGCTTCTTTAACGGCTTTGTGAGCCCATACGCCTGTGTCGAGATAAGCGGCTTTGGTTGCAAGCAGGTTGTAGGGAACCATGGCGAACTGCAGGCTTGCGCCGCCACCGAGGAACAGCACGCTGTAGCCTTCAGGAATGTCGAGGAGTTCTTTCACCAAAGCGCGGGCTTCGTCCATTACTGCCTGGAATTCTTTCGACCTGTGCGAAACTTCGAGGATACTTAAACCGGTGTCGGCGAAGTTGATAACTGCGTCAGCCGTGTTCTGAATCGTGTAGGGACTAAGAATGGAAGGCCCTGCATAGAAATTGTGTTTCTTCATGTGCTTTGGTTGTTAGTATTGTTTGAAGATTTTAACTTGCGGACTCCCGTCGGGAGTTCACATGCAAATATAGCTCAATTTGATGAAACTCCAAATTTGCCAGTAAGAAATTCGGGCGGAAAAGTGATAAAATTAAATGGTTCTTTGACGAACCGCTTCATAAATCATCACTCCGGCTGCCACCGACACGTTGAGCGACGAGATGTGCCCACGTTCCGGAATGGCTACTCTGGCTGTTGAAAAGCGAAGCACATCCTCGCTTATACCGGTGTCCTCCGCACCCATCACGATGGCGGTGGGCAATGTGAAATCAGCGCGGGTGTAGGGTATGTCGGATTTTTCAGTGGCGGCCACAATCTGGAATCCGCAGTCGCGCAGAAATTTCACGGCATTGATAATGCTGTTCTCCCTGCAGATGGGCAGATAGGCGAGTGCTCCGGCCGAAGTTTTCATGGCATCTGCCGTGACAGATGCGCCTCCGCGACGAGCTATGACCATTGCATCAACCCCGGCGCACTCGCATGTACGGGCTATCGCTCCGAAGTTGCGCACGTCAGTAACACCATCGAGCATGACGATCAGCGGCGTTTTCCCCTCTTCAAACAGGGTTGGCACCAGTGTGGCAAGCGAACAGTAGGACACTGCCGACAGAATGGCGAGTACCCCCTGATGGTTGCGACGTGTGATGCGGTCGATTTTTTCTACCGGCACTTTCTGTATGAGGATGCCGCGGAATTTCAATGCCGTCATAAGTTCAGGCGCGAGGGCGCTCTGAAGCGTGTTTGATATAAGCACCTTGTCAAATTCCTTTCCGGCTTCTGCGGCTTCAATCACGGCACGGATGCCGTAGATATAATCATTCTTTTCAAGCATTTTTCAGTTTTGTTTAGGCGTTGTCAATCAGTGCGCGCGCATTGGCGAGTGCAGCCTGGTCGATAGTGGATCCCGAAAGCATCTGAGCTATCTCCGCAATTCTGTTTTCAGGGGTAAGCAGCTCTATGCGCGTAATGGTGGAGCTGTCGGTATCGGTCTTGAACACCCTGAAATGGGCGTTACCTTTTGCTGCCACCTGTGGGAGATGGGTTATGGCTATAACCTGGATGTTTTCGGAGATATCTTTCATCAATGCTCCCATGCGGTGAGCCACATCGCCTGAAACACCGGTGTCCACCTCGTCGAATACAATCGACGGCAGCTGCATCTTGTGCGCCACCAGCGATTTTATCGAAAGCATGAGGCGCGAAATCTCACCACCCGAAGCTGTGCTTCCCACAGGCATAAGTGGTTGGTTTTTGTTGAAAGCAAAGAGGAATTCTATGGCATCGATACCGGTGGCCGATAGCTGTACAGGTTTAATGGAAATCTCTACCTGCAGATTTTTCATACCGAGCGGTGTTGCGCGCTCTTTGAGGTCGGCTGCAAACTGCTGTGCGGCAGCCTTACGTGACGCCGAAAGCTCCTCAGCCTTCTCCATGGCTGCACGTTTGGCCTTTTTGGCAGCGGTCTCGCTTTTCTGCAGTCCCTCGTCACCAAGGTCGATGGCTTTTATTTCATTGGCGAGGCGGTCGCGTATGTCAATGAGCTGTTCAATAGTTTCCGCCTGCTGCCGGCGTAGGAGGTCGTAAAGCAGATTGAGCCGTTCCTCAACCTCGTCAAGTCTGGCGGGGTCATCGCTGAGGGCACCGTCGGCATCGGCGAATGTTGCGGCAATATCGCGTAATTCCACGCGAAGGGCTTCCAGACGGTCGGCCAAAACCTCGCCGTCGTCGACATACGAGGCAATCTGTGATGCTTCAGCAGCGGCTTCGCGAACGAGATCGTCAGCATTGGTGTCGCCGTCGGTCAAAGCACCCCCGATAAGTTGCAGCGACGCTTTCACCTGAGCCATGTTGGCAAGCAGCTTTCGTTCGTTCTCCAGCTCCTCAAGTTCGCCAGGCTGCAGTGAGGCGTTAACAAGCATGTCGTACTGATAGCGCAGAAACTCTTCGTTGGTTCGTGCCTTGTCAAGCGCGATACGCTCCTGTTTGTATTGTCGCAAGGCTTGCCGGTACGAATTGTATAGGGTATGGAATTCGTCGTTGAGGGTCGCATTGCAGGCAACGGAGTCTATTACCTGCAGCTGATATGGGGGCGATGCAAGCAGCAGGTTCTGATGCTGCGAATGTATGTCGATGAGAAACAATCCTGCAGTCTGCAACTGTGCCAGATTTACCGGGGAATCGTTGATGAACGCACGGGAGCGGCCTGTGGTGCTGATTTCGCGGCGTAATATCACTGTATCGTCGTCCCAGTCGATATCGTTTTCCTCGCAGAATTGTTGCAACGAGGTGTAGCCGTCAGCCGAGAATGTAGCCTCGATAACAGATTTTACATTCGGGTCGCGCACCACCTTGGTGTCAGCTCTACCGCCGAGCAGTAGGCCGAGGGCTCCGAGGATGATTGATTTTCCGGCACCCGTCTCACCTGTGATGATGTTAAGCCCCGGAAAGAAAGTTATGTCTATCCGGTCAATCAGGGCATAATTGGATATGTGGAGCGTCTTAATCATTTCTGCGATCCTGCCTTAATCTGGTTAATGCGTTTCATTTCTGTGGGATACAGCGGCGTGAGCAGAGTGGCCACTGTTTCACGCTCGGTCTGCGATGCTTTCGAGTAGATGTTTACAAGTTCGTCAAGTTTGGCATCCTTGAACAACGACAGGGCCACATTCATCGGGTCTATGTCATATACCTTCTGAAGCACCGAAAGTGATTCGGTGATCTGTGCGCGCCCTTTGTCGGGAGCCAGGAACATCTCGTCAAGCCCTTTGCGGTGATAGTTGTACAGCAGCGAACGTGTGGCCGAGGTCGAAGGTTCCGTGAACGCGCCAAGCAGAGCCGAACGGTTCTTTTTGTCCTCGAAAGCTTTCCATCCGCCTTCGCCCGACGACTGTGCCATCTGCACAATCATTTTTAACCGTTCGAAAGCCTCGTCACCGCCGTTGGGGGCGAAGCTGTCGCGGTCAAGTGCAATGATAAAGTAGGCATAGAAGTTCAATATGGCTGTTAGCTGGCTTTCCATCGTATTCACGGTGAAATTAAGCGGTTCGCCCTGCTGATAAGAGAATTCCACATTGGAATCCTTGAAATTGAGCAGCGTGGTTGTGTAAGTGCTGTTATAGACGGGACGGGTGGACTGCACCTGAATATCGCCCTTTATCACATCGTCGGCATACTCAGCGACTGTGAGAAAAACGCGGCAGTCAATCCGTTCATTCACCGCATATTGGTCGTTGGTGAAATGATTGGAATTCATGTATTCAGTGATGGATTCCTGCAACGTCTGGAACACATCTTTGCTCACATTCTGCAGTTGGTCAGTGTTGATAGTCACCTCACAATTGAGTTCCTGTGCCTTTGCTGCCCCACAACATATACATAAAAAAAGAATGAACGGAGCTATAGCCGATATGCGTTTCAGGGAGTTTGTCATATTTAGTGAAATGTAATGCTTCGTAATGATGTGTGGGCACCACGCTGTCATTTGCCTTGTTGCTGCGCGTGTCGCGTAATGGCCGCGAGAATATCTGATGCTACTTCCGACTTCGGTTTGAGCGGGAAAGTGCGCGAGGCACCGTTGTTGTCAAAGATGGTGATGCGGTTTGTGTCTGTTCCGAAACCGGCGCCCTTGTCGTTGAGCGAATTCAGCACAATCAGGTCAAGATTCTTTCTGTGCAGCTTTTCAAGAGCATTTGTCTCTTCGTTGTCTGTCTCAAGTGCGAATCCTACCAGAATCTGTCCCTGACGTTTCTGTGCGCCGAGTGTGGCTGCAATGTCGGGATTCTTTTTGAGCTGAAGCTGAGGTGGCGCGTCTGTGTGCTCACGCTTTATTTTCTTTTCAGCCACGTCGGCAATCCGGTAATCCGCCACAGCAGCCGACATTACGGCGATATCCGTTGTCGGGAACAGTGCCTCGCAGGCGTCGAGCATCTGTTGTGCGGATTCAACCTTTATTATGTTGACTTTGCCGTTTTTCGGGCGGGCCTCGCACGGACCGAGAACCAGACTGACATCTGCCCCCATGGCAGCGGCGGCATCCGCGATGGCTACCCCCATTTTGCCTGTAGAGTAGTTGCTGATGTAGCGTACCGGGTCAATCTTCTCGCGGGTCGGACCAGCTGTAACAAGAATCCGTTTGCCGCAGAGCTTATGTTCTTCCGGAGTAGCGGAGTTTTTGAAAAAGTCATCCACCGCGCGGAATATCACTTCCGGTTCGGCCATCCGTCCTTTCCCCACGAGGTGCGATGCAAGCTCACCTTCGGCAGCCTCTATGATATCGACTCCGTCAGAGGCGAGTGTGGCAAGGTTCCGTGTTGTGGTGGGATGCTGCATCATGTCGAAATCCATTGCAGGTGCGACGAACACCTTTGCGCGGGTGGACAGATATGAGGTGACGAGCATGTTGTCGGCTATGCCGTTGGCCATCTTGCCTATGGTCGATGCCGTAGCTGGGGCAACCACAAAAACGTCGGCCCAGAGGCCGAGGTCAACATGGCTATTCCACACGCCTGTATTGGCGGTGAAAAATTCGCTGATCACTGCACGACCCGATAGGGTGGAAAGCGTGAGAGGTGTTATGAATTCCTTAGCGTTGGGAGTCATGATCACCTGCACTTCGGCACCGGCCTTAACAAACAGCCTCACAAGCATGGCGGATTTATATGCCGCAATGCCGCCGGTTATACCTACAACTATGTGCTTTCCTTTCATATCGGTGTTGACTTGTGCAATATTACATTCAGGTGCGGGTGCGTTATTTGCGCATCCGCAGTTTGATGGCCGTAAAAATCCTTTTTGTATCACTGGGGAAATCGCCCTGCTGAATCCAGCTGAAATAGCCGGGGTCTTTGGTTAATACTTCGGATGCAAGGCGTCCCTTGTATTTGCCGAAGTTGATAACCTCCCGGTGCTGGTCGTCGTAGACAAGGCGTCCCATGATGTCCACATTTTTCTGCTGCGACGAGAATTCCGACAGTGCCGCCACATCGTTTGGCAGGTCATCGTATCGTTCAAGTTGCGCGAGCAGCACTTCATAGGTGGCGCGTGTATCGGCGTTGGCAGAGTGTGCTCCGTCAAGGTCCTTGTCGCAGTAGAATCGATAGGCGGCAGTCAGAGTGCGTTGCTCCTTCTTATGGAAGATGGTCTGGACGTCGATGTAACGCGGGCGTGTGAAATCAAAATCCACGCCGGCACGGGCAAATTCTTCAGACAGCATCGGCACATCGAAGCGGTTGGAATTGAAGCCGGCAATGTCGCAGCCCTCGAAGCTGTCGGCGAGTTGGCGAGCAATTTGCCGGAATGACGGTTTGTCGGCTACATCCTCATCATAAATGTGATGGATGGCTGATGCCTCCTCGGGGATATGTCGCTCGGGGTTAACACGCACCGTGCGTTGCTCGTCGTGCCCGTCGGGGAAGACCTTGATCATCGAGATTTCGACAATGCGGTCGGTGGTTATGTTGGTACCGGTGGTTTCAAGATCGAAAAACATCACCGGTTTGGTAATATTCAGTTTCAATGCAAAAACAAAATTTTGTAGAGAATTACGCTTAATGCATTATGATGCCTGGCCGGAGAGGAATCAGAAATCCGTCACCGCCATCGGCATCAGGATGATGACAAGGCTTGTGTTTTCAGGATTGTCTTCCGGTTCGAACAGTCCGGGGCGAGAGGGGTCGGCGAGTTTGATGATAACATTCTGCGTGTCGATGGTGGAGAATATCTCCATGAGGAACATGGCGCTGAAACCGATTACCATCTCATTGCCTGTAAAATCGCAAGGCACTTCCTGCTGTGCGAATGTACCGACGTTCGGGTCGTCGACTTTCATCTCGAGCATGTCGGGCTTGAAGCGGAATTTTATCAGTCCGTGCCCGGGATCGGTGCAGACTGCAACGCGGCGTACAGCGGTAATGATAGTGTCGCGGTCCACTGTGACAACGTAGGGATTCTGAGTGGGGATCACACGGTTGTAGTCGGGGAAATTGCCTTTGATGAAGCGGTTGTTGAGCGTGAGGTTCTCGGTTTTGAACACGGCGCTGCGCGGCGAAATCTGCACGCTTACAGTTTCGTCCTTGTCGAGGAGGGATTTGAGAATCACAGCAGGCTTGAGCGGAAGAATAAACGATGCAGCTATCTCCGGAGCGGAAGTGTTGTCGATGTAACGCACGAGTTTGCGCGTGTCGGTTGACACGAACGTGATGCCGTCGGGCTTGATGTCCCAGAGGATACCCATCATCTGCGGACGTAATTCGTCGGAACCCACGGCGAACAGGGTGTTTTCTATACCGTTGATTATCTGAGAACCGGGGCAGCTGAAGCTCATGGTCTCCTCGGCATCCTCAACAGTGCGCGGGTACTGCGAGCCCTCGAGTGTCATCATGTCGAAAACACCACCGGGGAACTTGATTTTCATGGCGCCGTTTGACGGGTTGATACTGAACTCCACATCTACATCAGGCAACTCCTTTGCAATGTCGGATATGCGTCGTGCATTCACGCAAAAATCGCCCTCGCCCTCCGATGCTGTAATAGGAAGAACTGCAGTGAGCGTGTTTTCGGAATCTGAGGCCGTGATGGTAAGTTTGTCCGACTCGACTTTCCAATGGAAATTGTCGAGAATGGAGAGGGTGTTCTTTGAATTAATCACCTTGCTCACACCCGACAGGGTGGAATAGAGCGCTTTGCTCGCGATTTTGAATTTCATATATTGTGAGGTTGTTTGGTTCAGCCTTGAAGGGCATCGCGCATGCGCTACACCCATACATTTATCCCCCAAAGTTACAAATTAATCTTCGTTCTGGCAATAGCGGGAATTACAAGAATCGGCGCTACAAGTATAGGAGAGCAGGGGCCAATATGACGCATTCATGACAATTCCGTTTTGTCCGTTTAAATCCTGTCCGACACGAACAAAACGGATGTTCTGCAGGTTTTATTTAAAGACATAGAAAAACATACACAACTAAATTTACTTATAACGTCATGGCAACAACAACCACAATGCCCAAAAGCATAAAGGGCACTCGTACAGAGCAGGCACTGGTCAATGCCTACATGAATGAATCACAGTCCTACAGCAGATACATGTTTTACAGCCAGCAGGCCGAAAAAGAAAGCTATTTCCCGATACAGAAGGTGTTCGAGGAGACCGCTTTGAATGAACTGCGCCACGCCAAGGTGTTCATGAAGATGCTTGAAACCGGTGTCGTGCCCTGCAATGTGACTGTAGATGCAGACAAGATTCAGGACACTGCGGCCAATCTTCAAATCGCAATCAAGGAAGAACGCGACGAGGGCGTGGCACGGTATCTGGCCGATGCGAAGATTGCCGAAGAGGAAGGCTTCCCCGAAATAGCTGACCATTTCCGTGCAATCGCAAGTATAGAGCAACATCACCTTGACCGTTTTGAGCGCTATCTGAAACGCGTGCAGGACGGGACCGTATGGAAACGTGACACTCCAATTTCATGGCGTTGCCTTGTGTGCGGCTTTACATTTGTAGGCACCGAACCCCCGATGACATGTCCGGCATGTGACCATCCTTATCAGCACTACATGGCTCTTGACATGGACTGAATCGCCTGCAATAAAAGTGCCCCACAATCCGGCCGGATGAAGCCTTTTTACAGTAATATATTGCGTCGTGAAGGTAAATTTAATTATCTTCGCGACGCATTTTTACTGTAACAATCCGTTATAACCCGACAGAAACTCCATGTATACCCCGTCATCCGAATTTTTTCAGTTTGTAGATGCTCATGTTAATGAGGATCCTGTCAGATTGCGCCTGAAATATCAAAGCAAAGGAGAGAATTGGGTACAGGATGCCATAACGCACATAGAATGTCTACACAAATGCAATGGCAAATTCGGAGATTTACAGCTGGAACTGATGTTGCATCCCGTTTCGGTGGAGCAGGCGAGTTCTGCCCGTGTGGCACGTTTCCATGCAGAAGTGATGCATTGCCACGCGCAACGGGCGGTGTCGTTGCTTGACATGACCTGTGGGCTCGGGGTGGATTTTGCAGCCATGTCGGCTGCCATCACTGACGATTCAAAAAGATGCCTTGCCATCGAATTGGATGAAAGGCGCTGTGCCGTGGCTCAATATAATTTCAGGGACCGCGAGGAGGTGAAGGTTGTGAATGCCGATTCGGTGCAATGGCTGTCTGATTACAAAGGCGACCGATTCGATGTTGTATTCATCGATCCGGCGAGGCGCAATGCCACGGGTGGAAGAGTGTTTAATCTGCACGACTGTCAGCCGGACCTTATCGAGTTGATACCCTTGATTGCATCCAAAAGCAACGTGCTTATCGCCAAGCTGTCGCCCATGCTTGATGTGACCCAGACATTGCGCGATTTGCCACAGGCAACTCATCTGTATGTGGTGGAGGAAAGAGGGGAGTGCCGCGAACTACTGGCCGTTGCCGACTTTTCGCAATCTGACGCCCCATGCGGACTTGATGCGGAGATTGTGGCCACAGACTGTGACAAGACTTTCCGCTTTTCGTTGGCGGAGGAGCGGCAGGCGGAGATGCGGTTCGGCGTGCCGGAAAGAGGCTCATATCTGTATGAGCCGTCGCCGGCGATGATGAAGGCTGCGCCGTTTGCCACCTTGTGCGCACGGTATGGGGTGCGTAAGCTGCACCCCAATTCGCATGTTTATGTTGCAGACAGTCCGTATGCCGATCTGCCGGGCCGATGGAACAAGATAGCTGATGTGGTTGATTTCTCCTCCAGAAGCGCGAAAGCCTTGTCAGCCAAAATAGGAGGCGCGGCCGATGTGGCTGTGCGCAATTTCCCGATGCGTGCAGAAGAATTCCAGAAACGTTTCGGATTTAAAGGTGGAGACACTTGGCGCGTCATGGCCACCTCACTGTCACACCCGCGAAAAAACGTACTGGTGCTGTTGGAAAAACAGCCGTAGGCTTATTTCCGCTGGAACATGCGGGCCATATCCCGCTTGTCGTCGCGCTCTTTGATTGATTGGCGTTTGTCGTATTCCTTTTTACCACGCCCGATGCCGATTACAAGCTTTGCATAGCCACGCGACGATATGAACAGCCGTAGCGGAACGATGGTGAAGCCCGACTCCTTGCCGTTCTTTTCAAGCTGGCGTATCTCCTTGCGGTTCAGCAGCAACTTGCGGTCGCGTCGCTCGGTGTGATTGTTGTATGTGCCATAGAAATATTCGGCGATGTACATGTTTTTCACCCATACCTCACCGTTGTTGACGTAACAGAATGTGTCGGCCAGCGAGGCTTTGCCCTGTCGGATGGATTTGATTTCCGTGCCGGTCAGCACAAGGCCGGCAGTAAAAGTGTCGCCTATGGCATAGTCGAAAGTGGCTCGGCGGTTCTTTATGTTTATTTCCTTGAATTTCATGCAGACAATGGGCTTTTTAGATTATTCGGGCGACGAGCGGGTCAGATCAGGGCGTTCAGCAGAATAGAGAGAAGATAGGTCGGACCGAGAATGGAGAGAGTGGCGATAATCATGTACAGTCCCACATTTTTCTCGTCGACGCCGGCGAATTTAGCCCCTTTCCATATAATGAATATAACGTAGAACGGAAGGAACTCGATTAACGCAAGGTGAGTTTTGACAATATTTGACACGAGCGTGATAGCTCCAAGAAAAGTCAGGCATTGCATGATAAGGACAAACCATCTGCCCTTGGGTTCAATCAGCACAGATGGCGCCATAATCCGGGGCATGTACACCATGAAAATATACCTCGCAAACTGCGATGAGAGGAATAATGTCACAAATGTGACAATAGCCTTCTGAATGCAGCTCAGCAGATCGTCTGTGCCATAAAGCGCCCGGACAAGCCAGGAGAGTGCAAACAGGCATATTGCCGGAAGGAAGCACGAATAGAAACACCGTGTGGCACGATGTTCCTCCCAAACATTCTGCTCTTCCACGTACGAAGCGCTACGCACCCGGGGTGAATCGGCAGAAATACCGTCTTCGCGCGCGATGCGGAACTGCTCTCCGCTTTCGCGTTCGATGTCCTCCCAACCTTTGGTCGGGGCAAATATAAGCTGTACGAACTGCTTTAGATATTGTGCAAGCACCTTGGTTGACTTTTCCTGATAGATTGTTTAGCTTGCAAAGTTACTTAAAGTTGGTTAACTTTGCAAGCCGGGAAGGGGCTGCATGGCTGTAAGCCGAATGAATTATTCATAACCCCCATAATATAATTATGCTTAAAGGAATTCTTTCTATTGCGGGAAAGCCTGGCTTGTTCCGTCTTGTGAACCAAGGAAAAAATATGCTGATTGTCGAGAACATCGCAACAGGCAAACGCATGCCGGCGTATGCACGTGACAAGGTTGTGTCGCTCGGCGATATTTCAATGTACACATTCAATGGCGACGTGCCTCTGTCGGACGTGCTCGAGAAATTAAAGGAAGTGACAGAATGCAAGCCTGTTGATGCAAAGAGCATGGACGATGCGTCTCTGCGCGCATTCTTTGCAACAGTTTTGCCCGATTATGACGAGGAAAGGGTATATTCTACCGACATCCGCAAACTTTTCAGCTGGTACAATCAGCTCCTTGCTGCCAATATAACAGACTTCGCCGAAGAGGAAACCGCAGCCGAGGAGGGAACTGAAGAAGCCGATAACGCTGAATGACAGACAGCATTGTATAAACCAAAAGACTACAATTGGGAACCGTAAGAAAAATGCCGCAACACGAGGCTGCCGCCTCTGTTGCGGCTCTCTATAAGGAGCATTTCGGAACAGCTCCGGACTCGCTGTCCATGATAGCGGGCGCGGGGTCGAACCGCATGTATTTTCGTGCGTGCTCCAAGGGGCAACGCTCTGTGATAGCCACCTTTGGCACTGACCCGGCGGAGAACCGGAGTTTCATATATCTGGCAAGGCATTTTGCTTCGCTTGGGCTGCCTGTCCCGAATATTCTGGCTGTATCGGCCGACGACATGGCCTACTTGCAGTCGGACCTTGGCGACACTTCACTCTTCAGTGCCATAGCGCAGTCAAGGCAATCGGGAAATTTTTCGGGCGAAGACGTCGGGCTGTTGCGTGATTCCTTAGTCATGCTCGCGAGGGTGCAGTTCCTCGGTTCCTGCGGCATTGATTTCAATCGTTGTTTCCCTTCGCCGGCCATGGATGACGACATGATTCTGTCGGACCTCAATTATTTCAAATACTGCTTTCTGAAAACCAGCGGTACGGAGTTCGATGAAGCCCGGCTCGCCTCGGAGTTCGACCGATTGTATGCAGTCCTGGCCAAAAGGACCGCCACGGCGCGCCAATTCATGGTGCGTGATTTCCAGAGCCGCAATGTGATGCTGGCGGATGGCGCACCTTTCCTGATTGACTTTCAGGGAGGCCGTCGCGGACCGGCGGAATACGACGTGGCTTCGTTCCTTTGGCAGGCCAAGGCGCACATTCCGGCCGGCCTTCGGAAGGAACTTGTGGATTATTACATCTCATTCGTGAAAGCTTCGTTCGGAGATGAGTTCGACGAGAATGAATTCCGCGACTGTTTGCCGTATTTCGTACTTTTCAGAATGCTGCAGACGCTGGGCGCCTACGGTTTTCGCGGTCTCACCGAGCGCAAGCCGCATTTTATTTCAAGTATACCCTCAGCTGTGCGCAATCTTGCCTCATGGCTAAAAGATTCCGGTCTCGAAAGGGTGTTCCCTTATATAACTTCTCTTGTATCTGATCTTGAGGGCTCTCCTTTGGTCTCGCAAATCTCTGCTCTTAATTCTGTCCCGGAGCTTGAAGGGCGTCTCACTGTCACGGTGTCAAGTTTTTCATACAAGAAAGGCGTACCGATTGACCTGAGCGGTAATGGCGGCGGTTTCGCATTTGACTGCCGCGCCATCCACAATCCCGGAAGATATGATGAATACAAGCCTCTCACGGGGCGCGATGTTCCTGTGATACAATTTATCGAAAGCAATAACGAGGCTGCCGATTTCCTGTCGGCTGCGGCGCAGATGGTCGACGCTTCAGTGCGCCGCTACTCCGAACGGGGTTTCACGTCACTTTCGGTTGCGTTCGGCTGTACCGGAGGCCGCCATCGTTCGGTGTATTGTGCCGAGCATATGGCACACCATATTGCTGAAATGTTTCCGGAGGTAAGGGTGGTGCTCTGGCATCGGGAACAGGACATTATGGAAATTTTCAATGGAGTTTCCGCAAAAAGTGATTGCAGCCATGAATAAAGCGATGATTTTTGCTGCCGGTATCGGCTCGCGCCTCAAACCGTTTACCGACAGCCATCCGAAGGCTTTGGCCAGGGTAGGGGGTGTGCCCGCGCTGCAGCGTGTGATTGAAAAATTGCGCGATGAGGCCGGAATAACCTACATGGTGGTGAACGTGCACCATTTCGCGAATCAGGTGGTGGATTTCCTTGAACAGAACCGAAATTTTGGTGTGGAGATTAAAATCAGCGACGAATCTGACTGCTTGCTTGACACCGGAGGCGGCCTGCTGAAGGCGCAACAGTTGCTCGACCTATCCGATTCCGATGCTGTAGTGCTGCATAATGCAGATATCCTGACTGATTTCCCGATTGCGCCGATGATAGACTTTCACCGGGCGCAATGCGCTGATGCCACTCTGATGGTTTCACCACGGCAATCGTCAAGGGTGTTCAGGTTTGACAGCGGCATGAACCTGGCGGGATGGCAGAACCTGAAAACCGGCGAATGCCGGCCGGTATATGCCGGAGAGCTTGCCAACTGCAGGGCTCTGGCGTTCGGGGGAGTGCATGTAGTGTCGCCGTCGGTTTTCAACCGTCTGGAATCTTATAGCAGGACCATCGGTTCCGATGTGTTTTCCATAACACATTTTTATATTGACGCTATAGGGCATCTTGCCATTAAGGGATATTGCCCGGCGTCAGCTTTCCGTTGGTTTGATATCGGGACACCGGAAAAACTTGCCGCTGCAGAAAAGGAATTTTGTTAATTAAAGGTTTTTTGTTAACTTTGCAGTCGCTTTGGAGGCATGTACTCCGGAGCCCCCAGTGTGATGGGAAATTAATCACTACATTAATTTTGAGTAACACAACAAATTAAACAAAAATGAAAACATTTCAACTGATCGCCGAGCCCCGTGTGGATCTTGGCAAAAAGGCTGCCAAGGCCCTCCGTTCCGAAGGTAAAATCCCCGTTGTTCTCAATGGCGGCGAACCCTTTGAACTTCCCTACAAAGGCACTCTCAATCCCGGTGAAAAAATCGTGGAAATTGAAAATGGCCGTGGTCTGATCACAACCGACCTTACCGTTACCAACGAGGCTATCCGCAAGCTCATCTACACTCCCGAAATCTTCGCTATCGAGCTTCAGTTCAACGGTGGCAAAAAGATGGCTGTGCTCCGCGAGGTTCAGTTCCACCCTGTAAAGGACAATATCCTCCATCTCGACCTGCTCGAAGTAAACGACACCAAGCCCGTCGTAATGTCCGTGCCAGTCAAGATTGAAGGCCATGCAGAAGGTGTTAAGGCCGGTGGTAAGCTCACACTTTCCATGAAGAAACTCAAGGTTAAAGCTTGCTACACCGAAATTCCCGAACGCCTTGTCATCAATGTCGACCACCTCGGCCTGGGCAAGACACTTCAGGTTGGAGAACTTCACTTCGAAGGTCTTGAACTCGTTTCTCCGAAAGAAGCTGTGGTTTGCGCCGTTCAGCTCACCCGCGCCGCTCGTGGTGCCGCTGCCGCCGCCGCTGCTGCTGCAAAATAAAACAGCTTAGCCAATGAAATATCTTATAGTGGGGCTCGGTAACATCGGTCAAGAGTATCAGGGCACCCGCCATAATATAGGTTTCAGAATATTGGATGCCTTTGCCGAGGCATCCAATATTTCTTTTACGACCGACCGTTACGGCGATGTGGGTACAGGGCGCATCAAGAATCAGCAGGTGGTGCTTCTCAAGCCGTCAACCTATATGAATCTGAGCGGTAACGCCGTGCGCTACTGGAAGAATAAGGAAAATATTGATATTGACCACATCCTTGTACTTGTCGACGACATTGCGCTGCCGTTCGGAGCGATAAGAATCAAACCGGGCGGAAGTGATGCCGGGCACAACGGCCTCAAGAACATTGCGCAGATGCTTGGCACCCAGTCTTACGCCAGGCTGCGCTTTGGCATAGGCAACGATTTCCCAAAGGGATGTCAGATCGATTATGTCCTCGGTCATTTCACGCTCGACGAGCGGCAGAAGTTGCCTATGCGCGTAGACGTGGCTGTGGACGCCATCAGGACATTCGTCCTTGCCGGAATCCAGACCGCGATGTGTGATTTCAACAATAAATAAAGAGACTACAGGTCGTAGACATTCAGTCCGAGTGTTTCGTCGAATTTTCGGTCTAACTCCCCGTCGAAGACGCGCACAACAAATTCGCCGGCTCCCGACAGTGTGGCACAAAGCAGATGGCCCGCAATTGCGGTGTAATCTTCGCATCCAAGTGTGACGTGCAGGTGCAGATAGGGCTGCCCGTCCTTTGCAGAGATGTTGCCCGTTAGGTTGGCTATCTCCATCTGTCCGGTGAATGTACGGTCGACGTATGCTTTAGTGGCCGGATTGAAGAAACGCAGCGTGGCCTCGTTAACGGCGCCAAGTCCTTCAATCACGCCGCTGTTCACGTTGTGGTCCTTGCAGAACTCGGTGAGAACTTCGCATATTTCCGAGTGGTTGGCAATGCTGACCACATAGCTGTCGCCGAACTTACGGCAGCCGTATTTTTTATCATTTTGCATCTTGCGGTTGTTATATAATTGTAAGTGTAGTTTGACCGTTGCATAGTTTGGCTTCGGCCACTTGTTTGAGGCAAATATAAGGATTAAAATCGTGTTAATATAATTCTGTCATGAAAACTGAGGTCAGAATCGACAAATGGCTCTGGGCCATGCGTGTGTTTAAAACCAGAACTGTGGCTACCGACAGCTGCAAGAAAGGACGTGTCAGCCTCAAAATCAGTGGCAAAGACCCTGAGGTGACAGCCAAGCCGTCGCGCATGATCAAGGTTGGCGACGTGGTTATGGTGCGTAAACCGCCCATCACATATTCGTTTGAAGTAAAAGCCCTGACAGAAAACCGCCTCGGAGCAAAGCTTGTTCCGGAATATATGACGAACATAACGCCGAAAGAGCAGTATGACATGCTTGATGTGATACGTATAAGCGGATTCATCGACAGACGCAAGGGGCTCGGACGTCCCACAAAACGAGAGGGGAGGGAGCTTGCATCCTTCACTGACCAAATGTACAGTGACGACTCCGATTTCGGCTTCGATTTTGACGAGGATGACTTCGACGAGTAAACATCCGCAAATGCCCGTCAACTCCTGTCCATATTATAAAAAAACGGAGGAAAGCATTTTATCCATGCTTTCCTCCGTAATGTTTTGTCCTTATAGTGCCGAATTCAGGACACGATGTGCCGTCTATGTGGCACATGGAGCTGAATCAGCCTTCTATTGCTTTGGCGTTGAAATAGCCGCTCATGGCTTTCCAGCACAGGGCAGCCAGAAGAGCGCCTGCGAGCGGTCCTACGACCATAATCCAGAAATCGGGCCATGCCGAGGGGCTCCAGAGGGCCGGGCCGAAGCTGCGTGCGGGGTTGACAGAGCAGTTGTCCACAGGGATGCCTACGATGTTTACCAGGCCGAGCGCCAGACCGATGGCGAGGCCGCCGAAGTTGCCGAAGCCTTTCTTTGCGTCGGTCACACCGAGGATGACCAGGACGAAGAAGAATGTAAACAAGCATTCAACCATGAGTGCCATACCAGCATTTGCACCGGGCTGCAGAACGTTGGCGGCAAGATTGCTTTCGCCGGTTATGCCACCGAATTCAAATCCGGGAGCCATCTCCACCATCCAGTAAAGGAATCCGGCACCGATGGCTGCGCCGAGAAGCTGCGACACTACATACCCGCAGAATTCGCCGAAATTCATGCGGCCGCTCAGCCACATTGCAAACGATACCGCCGGATTTACATGGCAACCGGAGATGTTGCCTATGCAGTAGACCAGACACAACAGAACCAGACCGAAACACAGACCGATGCCCAACACACCGATTTTCGGTCCTGCAAGCACTGCGCTTCCGCAGGCCAGGAGTACAAGGAACATTGTCCCGACGCACTCCGCAAGATACTTTCTCATAATAACTGATATTTGTGCATCCGTTGCGTCTTTTCAATAAATGGCGACAACTTTTGCGGGTTTGGTTTAAATATATGATAAAAATTAAACAAGAAAGTTTAATTTTGTGTTTAGGTTACAAATTTAAATTTATGAACAATTCGCCTGTTTTGGAGCGCCATCCCTGGCAACCGTTTGTACCGGATAATGCCAAAGTATTGATTATGGGGACATTCCCTCCGCAGCCACACCGGTGGCGCATGAATTTTTATTATCCCAATCCTACCAATGATTTCTGGAGGGTCATGGGACTGATATTCTACGGCGATAAACTGGCGCTATATGACAAGGAGAGGAAAGAGTTTGATCTTGCTGAGATAAAGGTCATGCTCAACCGTGAGGGGATTGCACTTTCTGATACAGGGCACAAAATTCGGCGCCTTAAAGGCAATGCGTCTGACAAGTATCTTGAAATCGTGGAGCCGGTGGATCTGCAGGGATTGCTTGACCGTATGCCGGAGCTTACAGACATTGCCACAACCGGGGAGAAAGCGGCAGGTGTGGTAGCTTCGCTCACCGGTTCGAAGATTCCGCCGGTCGGCTCGTTCGTTCAGCTGGACTTGCCCGAACGCCGACAGTCTCTCAGGGTGTGGCGCATGCCCTCAACGTCGAGAGCCTACCCCTTGGCCGTTGAAAAAAAAGCAGCCGCATATGCACGCCTCTTTGCCAGCGATAAATCAACTTTTTGGGAGCGGTAAAAATTGCCGTGCAAGTTTTCTATGTAATTGAGCCTCATTTGATAAAAAATTTGTAACTTTGTGCTGCCTTTTGAGGGCGCATTATGTTTGGTTGCCACGTTGTTGGTGGCAATTTATTGATAAACAGCTATAAAATGATTAACATCACTTTTCCCGACCAATCGGTAAAGCAGTTTGAAGACGGCGTTACACCCCTTCAGATTGCGCAGTCGCTGTCGCCTCAGCGCGCGCGCGACGTTCTCGCTGCATCTGTAAACGAACAGGAATGGGATCTTACCCGTCCCATCACTTCCGACTCGACCATAAAACTGTTCAAGTGGGATGACTATGAAGGCAAGCATGCTTTCTGGCACAGTTCGGCCCACCTCCTCGCTGAGGCGCTGCAGGAACTTTTCCCCGGTGTGAAATTCGGTATCGGACCGGCTGTGGAGAACGGCTTCTATTACGATATCGACCCCAACGGCCATTCCATCACGGCGGCCGATTTCCCTGCTATCGAGGCCAAGATGCTTGAACTTGCCAAGAAGAATGAGCAGATTGTACGCGCTGACATCTCCAAGGCCGATGCACTCGAAATGTTCGGGAACCGTGGCGAAACATATAAATGTGAGTTGATCTCCGAACTTGAGGACGGTCATATCACTACATATACACAAGGCAACTTCACCGACCTTTGCCGCGGTCCGCATCTCCCCTCAACCGGAGCAATAAAGGCTGCAAAAGTGATGTCGCTTGCCGGGGCATACTGGCGCGGCGATGAAAAACGCAATCAGCTTGTGCGCGTCTACGGCATCACCTTCCCGAAAAAGAAGATGCTCGACGAGTATCTGCAGTTGCTTGAGGAGGCAAAGAAACGAGACCACCGCAAGCTCGGCAAGGAGATGGAACTGTTTGCATTCTCTACCAACGTAGGAGCCGGTCTGCCACTGTGGCTTCCCAAAGGCGCGGCATTGCGCGACCGTCTGGAGCAGTTTCTCCGCAAGATCCAGAAGAAATACGGTTACCAGCAGGTGATCACCCCCCATATCGGCAACAAGATGCTCTATGTGACATCGGGACACTATGCAAAATATGGCAAAGACTCGTTCCAGCCGATTCACACACCGCAGGAAGGGGAGGAGTACATGCTCAAACCCATGAACTGCCCCCACCACTGCGAAATTTTCAAGACCTTCCCCCGTTCGTACCGCGACCTGCCTCTGCGTCTGGCTGAATTCGGAACGGTTTACCGCTACGAACAGACCGGCGAGCTTCATGGTCTGACCCGCGTGCGCGGTTTCACTCAGGATGACGCCCACATCTTCTGTGCCCCCGACCAGATCAAGGATGAGTTCCTGAAAGTCATGGATATTATCTTCTATATATTCAAAGCTCTGGACTTCAACAACTTCGAGGCTCAGATTTCGCTTCGCGACCCGAAAAACAAGCAGAAATATATCGGCAGCGACGAGAACTGGCATCTTGCAGAGACCGCTATCATCGAGGCGTGCGAGGAGAAAGGCCTCAATGCACGCAAGGAACTTGGTGAGGCAGCCTTCTATGGCCCGAAACTTGACTTCATGGTCAAGGACGCCATTGGCCGCCGCTGGCAGCTCGGCACCATTCAGGTTGACTACAACCTCCCCGAGCGTTTCCAGCTGGAATACACAGGCGCCGACAATCAGAAGCACCGTCCGGTGATGATTCACCGTGCCCCGTTCGGCTCGCTGGAGCGTTTCGTTGCCGTGCTGCTTGAGCACACCGCCGGAAAATTCCCGCTGTGGCTCGCCCCCGAACAGGCCATCGTGCTCCCCATTTCGGAGAAGTTCAATGATTACGCCTACGAAGTGGCGAAACAGCTCACGGAGGCTGATGTCCGCGTGACCGTGGATGACAGAAACGAGAAAATCGGCCGAAAAATCCGTGACAACGAGCTTCGCCGCATCCCCTATATGCTGATTGTAGGTGAAAAAGAAGCGGAAAATGGTGAAATTTCTGTAAGAAAACAGGGCGAAGGTGATAAGGGTACGATGAAAATTGCTACCTTTGCAGACGAAATCGCTCGCCTTGTGAGTGAATTGAAATAAGAAACGGACTCTAACATAACAAAATCCGGGATATTTAACACTGCAAACGGCAGTTCCCGAAACAGTTAATGGATAAAAAACCACAACACACCGGGGCTCCGCGCCCCACGCACTCCAGTGCACCACGCCCGCAGGGCGCACCGGGCTTCCGTCCCGGCGGTACTACAGGATCACGACCCGGAGGATTCTCCGGACCGCGTCCGGGTGGCTTTTCAGGCCCTCGCCCGAGTGGTCCCCGTCCCCCGATGGGGCCGCGTATGCCGCGCAAAGAAGAGCCATATGCAGTCAACGAGCGTATACGTGCCAAGGAAGTGCGCCTTGTGGGCGATAATGTTGAAAACGGAATCTATCCGATTCAGCAGGCTCAGAAGATGGCAGACGAGATGGAGCTGGACCTCATCGAGATTTCTCCCACCGCCCAGCCCCCTGTATGCAAGATCCTGGACTACTCGAAGTTCCTTTATCAGCAGAAAAAACGTCTGAAGGAACAGAAAGCCAAGGCAACGAAAGTTGTGGTGAAGGAGATTCGGTTCGGACCTCAAACCGACGACCACGACTACAATTTCAAGCTGAAACATGCGCAGAGCTTCCTGCAGGAAGGTTCGAAGGTGAAAGCTTACGTGTTCTTCAAGGGGCGTTCAATCCTCTTTAAGGAACAGGGTGAAGTGCTTCTGCTGCGTTTTGCCAACGATCTGGAAGAGCTTGGAAAGGTGGAACAGATGCCGGTGCTTGAGGGGAAACGCATGATTATCATGATTTCGCCCAAAAAGAAAGCCTGACGAAGGGTTCCGGAATCTGGCCATGTCATACTGATGCCTTAGCGCATAAATGAAATTATCTGTCGCCCTCTATGGCTGCGGCAATAATATAAACCAATAAATATTTACAAAAATGCCAAAGATTAAAACCAACTCGGGTGCTAAAAAACGCTTTGCACTCACCGGGTCAGGAAAAATCAAGAGAAAGCACGCTTTCAAAAGCCACATCCTGACCAAGAAAACCAAAAAGCAGAAACGTAACCTCACCCACTTCGGTCTGGTTGACCGCGTGGACAATGCAAGCGTAAAAGCTCTGCTGGGCATGCGTTAAGCAACCCCGACGGTACATGACATATCCGGCAGTTTCAAAAGCCCCGGATGTGCTGTCCGGTTTTAAGTTCAACAAAATTCATTAACCGAATGTGTAGCATAAAGAGTGCAGAGAACAACTAACCGCACCGCTCACAATCAAAAAAAGAACAAAAAATGCCAAGATCAGTAAACCACGTTGCATCACGTGCTCGCAGAAAGAAAATCCTGAAACTTACCCGCGGTTACTTCGGTTGCCGTCGTAACGTATGGACCGTTGCCAAAAACACATGGGAAAAAGGTCTTACATACGCTTACCGCGATCGCAAGGATAAGAAACGCAACTTCCGCGCCCTGTGGATCCAGCGTATCAACGCTGCTGCCCGCATGGAGGATCTGTCTTATTCCAAGCTGATGGGTCTGATTCACAAATCAGGTATCGAAATCAACCGCAAAGTTCTTGCCGATCTCGCTCTGAACAACCCTGCCGCATTCAAGGCTGTTGTAGACAAAGTGAAGAACGCCTGATTCAGGCCCGGCTCTTAATCACGCATCAAAGCCATCGTGACGCAGCGCGTCTCGATGGCTTTGATGCATAATAACATAGCATCAGAACTATTTGTGACCCATAAAATTGCGTGCTGCGGAACACAAAACTTGTATAATATAGGGCATATGTCAAATTTTTTTGCGAAATTTGCATGAAAATAAGTGCATTATGTAGGTTTACACAACATGCGCTTCAAATAAACAGCCTGCGCGTTCACGTTACTTATCGCGCGTTTATTAATCATTAGTAAATTAATGCAGTTCACAGCATCGCAAATAGCAGAAATTGCAGGTGGAGTTATCGAAGGCGACGGCAATGCGGTCATCTCCACATTTGCAAAAATTGAAGAAGGCAAGCCCGGAGCGATTTCGTTTCTTGCAAATCCCAAATACACCCACTACATCTACACTACAAAGTCCACGGCAGTTCTGGTGAGCAATGATTTCGTGGCTGAGCATCCTTTAAGCTGCACGCTTATCCGTGTGGCAGACCCTTATGCCACAGTTGCACGCCTAATGGACATGGCGTCGAAGGTCATGCAGCCCAATCCCACAGGAATAGAGCAGCCGTGCTTCATTGCCGAAGGCGTCGAAATTCCCGGGGATGCCTATGTCGGCGCATTTTCCTACATTGCCAAGGGTGCCAAAATTGGAGCCGGAGCAAAAATTTATCCGCAGTGTTATGTTGGAGAAAACGCCAGTGTGGGTGAGAATTCCATTCTGTATGCCGGCGTAAAAGTATATCACCACTGCCAGATAGGAAACAAATGCATCCTCCATTCAGGTGCAGTGATAGGTGCTGACGGATTTGGGTTCGCGCCTGTCGACGGTCACTATAACAAAATCCCCCAGATGGGAAATGTTGTCATCTGCGACGATGTGGAAATCGGTGCAAACACAACTATCGACCGCGCCACCATGGGGAGCACCGTTGTTAACCGCGGCACCAAACTCGACAACCTCATTCAGGTGGCTCATAACTGTGTGATAGGAGAGAACACAGTTATGGCGGCCCAGGTAGGCATTGCCGGTTCCACCCACATCGGGAAGAATTGCATGGTCGGAGGTCAGGTGGGCTTCGCGGGACACATCAAAGTCGGCGACACCGCTCAGATTGGAGCACAGGCCGGCATCTCAGGGAATGTCAAAGCTGGAAGCAGGCTTCTCGGCTCGCCGGCCATAGACATCCGCCAGTACGCCAAGCAGGTTGTACTGGAAAAGAATCTTCCATCTCTTTATGATCGGTTGAAAAAACTTGAAAAAGAGATTGCTCAGCTGACGGCCACTCTTAATTGACGGACAGCCGGGATGCAGTGCAGATAAAACAACGCCAATCAAGATAATTATAAACCAATTCTCAATATACCACACCTCCCATGATGCAACAGACACTCGGCGGTGAGTTCACCGTCAAAGGGAAAGGTCTTCATACCGGCCTTGAGATAGAAGCCACCTTCTATCCTGCACCCGAGAACCACGGATATAAGTTTCAGCGTATCGATCTTCCCGGCGAACCGGTGATTGACGCTCTTGCTGAGAATGTTATTGAAACCGGTCGCGGCACTGTGATTGCAAAAGGCGATGTAAGGGTTTCTACTATCGAGCACGCTCTTGCGGCCCTCTATGCTGCCGGAGTTGACAACTGTCTTATAAAACTTAACGCACCTGAAGTGCCTATTCTTGACGGCAGTGCGAAGATATTTGTCGAAGAGATAGAACGCGTCGGTCTCGTTGACCAGAGCATTGATAAAAACTATTACGTAGTAAAGCATAAGATTGAGGTTCGTGATCCTGAATCGGGCGCCCATCTCACAGTGCTTCCCGACAGCGATTTTTCAGTCGACGTTATGATTTCCTACGATTCTCCCGTGCTGACAAACCAGTACGCCCGTCTGGAAAACGTTGCTGATTTCAACAGGAACATAGCTTCGAGCCGTACTTTCGTGTTTGTACGCGAAGTAGAGGCGCTGCTTAATGCAAACCTCATCAAGGGTGGTGACCTTGACAACGCCATTGTAATTTACGACCGCAAGCTCCCGCAGGAGCAGCTCGACCATATCGCCGACCTTATCGGTGTGGCACATAAGGAAGTGAGCGATTTCGGTTACATCAACAACCGTCCGCTGGTGTTCGAGAATGAACCAGCCCGCCACAAACTGCTTGATGTCGTAGGTGATGTCGCTTTGATCGGCCGTCCGCTGAAAGGCCGCATCATCGCCTGCCGTCCGGGACACAAAATCAATACAACTTTCGCCAAACAGATCCGCAAGGAGATTCAGCGACAGGAACTGCAGGCTCCGAGCTACAATCCGTCCGCCGCTCCGCTGATGGACATAAACTGTATCCGTGAGCATCTGCCGCACCGCTATCCCATGCTGCTTGTCGACAAAATTATTGACAAGAGCGAGACCTACATCGTAGGTGTAAAGAACGTTACTGTCAACGAACCCTTCTTCCAGGGGCACTTCCCCCAGGAACCCGTGATGCCCGGCGTTCTGCTGGTGGAAGCCATGGCTCAGACAGGCGGTCTGCTTGTTCTCGGCACCGTTGAGGATCCCGAGCGCTATTCCACATACTTCATGAAGATAGACAATGTGAAGTTCCGTCAGAAAGTGGTTCCCGGCGATACACTGCTGTTCCACGTGTCGTTCCTGACACCGCTGCGCCGCGGGTGCGCGCTGATGAAAGGTGTGGCCTTCGTAGGCGACAAGATTGTGTGCGAGTGCGAATTCATGGCTCAGATTGTAAAGAACAAGTAACACATACAGAATGAAACAACCTTTTGCATACATACATCCGGCCGCAAAAATTCACCCCAGCGTGGTGATCGAGCCGTTTGTCACCATCGACCAGAATGTCGAAATCGGTGAAGGCACACATATCGGCAGCAATGTCACAATCATGGAAGGTGCCCGCATCGGCAAATACTGCAACATCTTCCCCGGAGCCGTAATTTCCGGCATTCCTCAGGACCTCAAATTCAAGGGTGAGGATACGGTAGCCATTATCGGCGACCATACCACCATCCGCGAATGTGTAACCGTGAACCGCGGCACAGCGTCGAAGGGGATGACCAAAGTAGGTAACAACTGCCTGATCATGGCTTATTCCCACGTGGCTCACGACTGCGTTATAGGCAATAATGTGATTATCTCAAATGCCACACAGATTGCCGGCGAGGTTCAGGTTGACGATTTCGCTGTTATCGGCGGTGGTTCGCTCATCCATCAGTTCTGCCATCTCGGGGCTCACGTAATGATTCAGGGGGGTGCAAGGATAAACAAGGACATTCCTCCGTATGTAAAGGCCGGCCGCGACCCCATCGCCTATACCGGTATAAACTCCATAGGTCTGCGTCGCCGCAATTTCAACAACGACCAGATCATGGCAATTCAGGAGGTGTACCGTTATCTGTATCTTTCGCGTCTTAACGTATCCGATGCTGTGGACCGCATTGAGGCAGAGATTCCCGCTACTCCTGAGCGAGACGAGATTATTGAATTTATCCGTAACTCCAAACGTGGCATTGTCCGCGGTTACGTATAATTCCACCATTAACAGAATTTTCAAGCGCATTCGTGGCCTATGGAAAGGGCAGCGGGTGCGCTTTTTATCAACGTGTTTAATAGGCGCATACATGTGCCTGACTCAATTATAGAACCGTGCGATGAAAATACAACTGCTTGTTGTCGGGGCAACAACCATTCCATATGTAAAAAACGGTATACAGGAATTCACGGACCGTATCAGGCGCTTCCCCACACCTTTTGAAATCAAGGTGGTGGCAGATGTAAAGACATCAAAAAAGACAACGCCGGATGCTCAGAAACAAGCCGAGGGGACTGCAATACTTGCGAATGTACAGCCGTCAGACCATCTGGTTCTGCTTGATGAGCGCGGACGACAATACACCTCACGTGAGTTCGCCACATTTATAGAACAGAAGGGCGTGGCCGGTGTCCGCAATCTTATTTTTGTAGTGGGTGGACCATATGGATTTTCAGAGGAGGTCTATAAAAGGGCCAACACCCTGCTGTCGTTATCTAAAATGACATTTCCTCATGAACTTGTGCGTCTGCTTTTTGTAGAGCAGATTTACCGGGCTTACACCATTACTGCAAACATGCCCTACCACCACGATTAAGAGTATCTGTTTATTGGGGACCTAGATGAAACTGTTTCCGGTGATCAGTCAACTATAAGTTCCCGCAGAATGCTGTCAGATTTCAGCCATCCCCGTTCCGGTATACGCATATTGCCGTCGGGCAGTAGCTCCAGCATTCCGGACGGCAGCCCAATGCGGTTACGGTTGAATTGTGTGGTGAGTCCAGAGCCGAACCGCTCAAGCGCAAATTGAGGAGAATATCCCGCTGAAGTGCGCAAGGAAGTTATTATGTAGTCGTTATACCTGTTCCCGTCAGTTTCGTCTTCCTGACTGCAGGCTGTGGCCCCGGCTGAAATGGTGTTCATGTACACCTTCATATTACAAGGATTCATGCGCCGAATCTTTCCGTCGAAACTGTGTGCGGATGCTCCCAGCCCGAGGTAGGATGTATAGTTCCAGTATAGGGAATTGTGCACCGCCTGCTTTCCCTCTTTTGCGAAATTAGAGATTTCGTAATGGCCGTAACCATTTTTCACCGTAAGTTCGCACAACAGCCGGTACATGCCGATGGCCAGTTCCTCCGGCGCCTCGCTTATCCGTCCGTTAGCAAGCATGGCATACAGCCTGGTACCGGGTTCGTAGGACAAGAGATAGGCTGAGAGATGAGGCGGTGAAAAGTGTAGCATCTGCTCAAGATCCCGCTCCCACATCTCCATCGATTGCCCGGGTTGTCCGTAAATGAGGTCGGCATTATAGTTCATTCCGCTTGAGGCCAATGCATCAAGTGCCCTATAAGCCGCTTGCGACGAATGTCTGCGTCCTATGGCTGACAGGGAGGCATCGTTAAACGACTGCACGCCTATGCTTACACGATTTATTCCCAAGTTTGCATATAGGCTCAACGATTCCTGTGTAATATCTTCCGGATTCCCTTCTATGGTCACCTCCTTCATGCCGGAGAGATCTGCACGTCTGTTGATGCCGGTCAGTAATCTGTCGAGCGATTGAGGAGACAGTATCGACGGGGTTCCACCTCCGATATAGAGCGTTGTGTAGCGCTCGGAGATTTCATCAGCACGTAAGTCGAATTCACCTAAAACGGCATCTATATACCCATCGGTATCAGCTTGACGGGGAGATGAATAAAAATCGCAGTACGCGCATTTACTGCGGCAAAAGGGTATGTGTACATAAAGGCCGGCCATTCTCTTTTTTATTTTTTAAGATGACGCTGACAAATCTCCTTGAATTCGCAGTATGTGCAGGCGGCATCATCGTCCGCACACACAAATGGCACATCAGGATTGAAAAGCTCTTCAAGATATGGAATCAAGGCATCATTGAATTCGGTCAGATAATCACGGTAATCGAGAATTTTCCATCGTTTGGAGCCTTTGTCAGGCGATTTAAATTCTTCGTGCTCAATTTGCTCCGAGGTGGGCTGCTGGCCGGTTGTAAGCGGAGAAACAGGCTGGACCATGAGTTTGCGCATGGAGTAGACCATGGGTTGAATCGGGCCGGAATAGGGGAGAAACTGCGCATAAGCCTGCGAATACAGCATCACCTGGGCGAATGCCTTGCACTTATAGTCATGAAGCATAGCCTCGATACCGGAAGCATGGATTTCATCGCTGCCGGTTTTGTAGTCAATGATTCTCATGCGCTCGAAAGTGGAGGCATCCTTCAGCATGTCCACGCGGTCCACTCTGCATGTGAAGTTTACGGAGAACTCCATACCTTCCGACCCTTGAAGACGCAGCACGCCGTCCTTCTGCCATTCGCCGTGAAGATACACGAACGGCGTGAGTTGCTGCTCTTTCCGCAAAACTTCACGTACATTTTCCCGGATTATGTAGCCTATTATCTTGGTCTCTCCGTTGAGCGGTGTGTAGCACTCTTTGCCGAGATTGCGGAAAAATTCGTTCACGGCCCGGCAGATCAGGCGGTCAAGCAGTATCCTATCCGAGCGCATTGATTCAAGTACATCTGAAGTTATCAGTGCGCCGCCCGGCGATTTTTCCAGTTGATGATCGAACAGTTTCTCGAACACATCATGTACGATTGTGCCGAATGTGCTCTCATCAATCCATTCGTTGTTCTTGTCCTCACGCCTGTATCGGGCCACCATCTCGAAGTAAAACGACATGGGACATCCAAGATAAAGCTTTATGGAACTGGCCGAAAGGAATAGCGGATGTTCCGCCGACCGGTAGCGGTTGAGCCGGGCCATGATTGCCGGTGTCTTTGCAACCTCTATTTTAGGCATGTTGAATGATGCCGCAGAATAGGGTAGTACCTTGACCGATAACTTCTCCGGACGGAACAGGTGAATCAGCTGGTTGATGTAGCGCGACATCTGCGTCTTTCGCGATAGCGAGCGGGCATCATAGAGCAGATAAACCTTTTCGGCTCGGGAAATCATGCGGTAGAAAAAGTAGGTGTAGGCGTTCTCATGCTGCTCAGGCGTTGAGAGCCCATAGGCACTCCGGAGCACAGGGGGGATGAATGATGCCGTGAAGCGTGCACGCGGAAACAGGCGTTCGTTCATCGACGGAATGATAATGTTCCGAAAGTCGAGCGCACGGGCCTCGAGCACACCCATTATCTGAAGCCCCTGCATCGGCAGGCCTTCGAAATTCAGCATCTCGCCTTGCAGAATCTTTTCCACAAGATTGAAAACCGTGGCATTTTCGATGTAAATCTTGCCGGAGTAAAGATACTGCCGGCATAACGCTTCAAGTCTGACAAGGGCATCGGAATATCTCCGCAGAAAAGCCTCCTGAAGAATGGCGGCACGGTTATGATCCTGATCGGAGGCAACGGCTGCATGCTGCAGGGTCTCATTGTCCGTATCGTTTGCATCCAAGTCTATAGCCGCATTCTCAGGTGTATCTGCCTCGTTTACGTCAGCGGTGGCTGGGTCGGCTTCACCGTCGGAAATAAGGCGCGATTTCACTACCTGCTTTAGCCAGCATATCAGGTTGTTCAGATAAGAAAATACTTCCGCGGCATCGTTTTTATCCGATATGAAACGGAAAATGGACTTCAACGATGCCCGTTCCTCTGTATCAAAGAAATCTTCCGGGATATTAAACAGTCGCAACCGCTGTATCTCCATTACCATAGCGGTTGACAGTGCCGGTGAAAATGAGCGTACCACCGGATGCGAAAGCACTTTGATTACATCCTCATAAAAGAATGTGCGTCGGGCCTTAGACTGATATGACCGCATATGCATTGTAACAATGTCGCGTATCAGTCCGGACACAGCGGTGTTGCGCAACTTGTATCCCATTGTGATGTTCAGCGGGTTCACCCTTTCCGGAATGGCGCCGAGCAATGGGGTGAGCATGGTCTCTTCCGGAAGTACAACCGCAGTTTCGCGCAGAACTTCCGCCGTTAATTCCTGGTCGGCAGGATACAGCGCGTCAAGTAATTTTCCGACGGTTTTGGCCTGCCCAACTCTCGACGGAATGCCTATGACTTCAATTGAGGGATAATCCGGTATGGGTGGGACGCAGTCGTATAACGGCGGATAATCTTTGGCATACCGCTCTACGATGTTGGCTGCATCAAGCATGTGTCCGGCAAAAGCAGGCGATGAGAGATCCCAGTAGAAATCGGCCAGCGGCTCGGACGTGCTTTCATGACGCATGTCCTGCAAACGTGAGAATATAGCTTTCTCAGCATTCGACAGGCTGTTGAAGCCGATGAAAATGTATCTACGGAAAGGAAGAGCATCCGGTGTGGTTTCGTTCAGAATCCGGACAGCATTCCTTACGGCCATGCCGCGTGTATGTAGCGCTGCCGCTTCAAGGTGCTCCGTAAACTCGGAATATATTTCAAACATCACCTGCCAGAGCCTGAGAAACCCCATACTCACACTGGTGGACGCTCCGGAATCGGAGGCCGGATGCGCCACATGATTCCAAAATTCTTTTACTTCCGCCGGGATTTTTTCGTCTGACCAGTAATGGCGTATCACATCTATCTGCTCGGGCGTAAGATAATTGGCTGAAATCTCCTTGAGATTCCCGACGTTCCTGAACAGTTCAGCCGGGTCGGCCATAGCGTCGTCCACGTCGTCAAAATCGTTCAGCAGCACGTCGGCCCACTGCACAAACCTGTTGAAATCTATGGTATCAGCCTTTTCTGCTCCGTTACGTCGTTTAATGACGTTGCAGTAGACGTTATATAGGATGAAAATCAGCTCCAGCCTGTCTCCGGGAGCCGAATCCGAGAAACTCTCTATTAAATCAACGATGGTGGTTGTGGCAGGCAACAGGAGCGGACGCCCGTTTTCGCGGGCAATCCGGTTCATGTAGTCCATGAAATAAAGCGCACTGCGTTTGTTCGGGAATACGAAGCAGTATTCAAACAGACTGTCCGCTTCATTGTCGAAGTATGCTCTGGCTATGCTTTCAAGAAATGGAGCCATATACGAATAGATATATGTTCGGTTGTCAGAGTTCGGTCATATGGTCGTCCCACTCTTCAATATTCCCAGACTGTAAGGATGCGGCCACATTGATCAGACGCTGATTTGACGAGCCTTTGAAGCGGAGCGATGTATCGCGCAACGATGCGATATATGGGCCGTCAACCACCACATCGATGTACTGCCAAAGATCGGCATATTCTGGCTGCCGCCATATCTGTCCGAAATCAAATCCGGTGTAGCACCATATACTGTAACCACGTTCCTTCAGGGCTTTGGCAAGCGCCGTGAGCGCTTCAGGTGTGTAAAGCGGATCGCCTCCTGTAAACGTGACATTGAAACCATGCTTCTCCACCACCTCCACAATGGAGTCAATTGGCATGGGTTGGCCGGCTGAAAAGTCCCACGACTGCGGGTTATGGCAACCTTCGCAATGATGGGCGCAACCGGCGAAATAGATAGATGTGCGAAGCCCCGGGCCATCTACTGATGTTCCGGGGACTATATCAAGAACCTGTAAGGTATGTTTTCCCATTATGAGTACATGATGTTAAGCTCCGCTGTGGACCGCGTGGCATGCAGCTTATTTGTGCACTACACGGTCGGCAAGTTCGGCAAGTTTGGCCGAGTTCCATCGGTCAGTTGTGCCTACAAGGTAGCCTGTGATGCGCTGCAATTTGTCGATGTTGTGGCTGCCGCACTTGGGGCATTCGTCGAGCCCTTCCTGTGCGTCCTCATATCCGCAATTCATGCAGCGATTGCGGTTGTGGTTCACCGAGCAATATCCGATGTTGTTGCTGTCCATGAGGTCCACGATGTCGGAGATGGCCTGCGGATTATGCGTTGCATCGCCGTCAATCTCCACATAGAAGATATGGCCACCGCGGGTGAGTTCGTGATAGGGACCTTCGATTTTTGCCTTATGACGCGGGGAGCATTTGTAATAAACGGGGACGTGGTTCGAGTTTGTGTAGTAAATCTTATCGGTGATTCCGGGAATCTCGCCGAAGCTTTTGCGGTCCTTTGTGGTGAATTTACCGGAAAGACCTTCGGCCGGAGTGGCAAGAACAGAGAAGTTATGGCCATAACGTTCGGAGAATTCATTGGCGCGCGAACGCATGTGGCTCACTATGCGCAAACCGAGTTTTTGCGATTCCTCCGATTCTCCGTGATGCTTGCCGGTGAGCGCCACAAGGCATTCCGCCAGACCGATGAAGCCGATGCCGAGTGTGCCCTGGTTGATTACGCTTTCCACCGTGTCGTTGGGTGAGAGGGAGGATGCGCCGTTCCATAGGCGCGACATTAGCAGCGGGAACTGCTTGGCAAGTGCGGTTTTCTGGAAATTATAGCGGTCGCAGAGCTGGCGTGCGGTGATTTCAAGCAGCTCGTCGAGTTTGGCGAAGAACCGCTCGATGCGTTCCGACTGATCTTTTATGGGCATGCACTCTATAGCCAGGCGCACAATGTTCATGGTCGAGAAGCTGATGTTGCCGCGCCCGATGGAAGTTTTCTCTCCATAGCGGTTCTCAAAAACGCGGGTGCGGCATCCCATTGTGGCCACCTCATGTTTGTAGCGCTTGGGATCGGCGGCATCCCAAAGTTCATGCTGGTTGAATGTGGCGTCGAGGTTAAGGAAGTTGGGGAAGAACCGGCGGGCAGTCACCTTGCATGCCAGCTGATAAAGATCGTAGTTGGGGTCGCCGGGCTTATAGTTTACTCCGGTTTTCTTTTTCCAGATCTGTATGGGGAAGATAGCGGTGGCACCGTTGCCTACACCTTCATAGGTGGAATGCAGGAGCTCGCGTATTACGCAGCGTCCTTCGGCCGATGTATCTGTTCCGTAATTGATGGAGCTGAACACCACCTGATTGCCTCCGCGCGAGTGGATTGTGTTCATGTTGTGGATAAACGCCTCCATCGACTGATGCACTCGGCTCACGGTGGCATTGATGGCGTGCTGCACGGCACGTTCTTCACCCGACAGACCGTCAAGAGGTTTCTTGATGAAGTCCTGCAATTCACAGGTGTAATAGTCCGAAAGGTCGAGTTGTGTTATCTCTTCCACCTTTTTCAGTTCCTCGACAAACGAAGAGCGCACAAACGGGGCAAGATAAAAATCGAACGCCGGAATGGCCTGACCGCCGTGCATTTCGTTCTGAGCTGTTTCGAGCGAGATGCAGGCAATCACACTGGCAGTCTCTATTCGTTTGGCAGGACGCGATTCGCCGTGGCCTGCAACGAATCCGTTCTGGAGGATGTTTTCCAGCGGATGCTGTACGCAGGTAAGCGATTTGGTGGGGTAATAGTCCTTGTCGTGGATATGCAGATAGCCGTTGCGCACGGCTTCGCGGGCTTCGGCCGAGAGCAGGTAGTCATCCACGAAGGGTTTTGTGGTCTCCGATGCAAACTTCATCATCATTCCCGCAGGAGAATCGGTGTTCATGTTCGCATTCTCGCGGGTTATATCGTTGTTTTTTGTCTCGATGATTTCCAGGAATATGTCGCGAGTCTTAGCACGACGGGCAATGCTGCGCTGGTCGCGATAGGCGATGTAGCGCTTGGCCACCTCCTTTCGGGGCGATTTCATCAGTTCCAGCTCCACGCGGTCCTGAATCTCCTCCACTGTCATCTGATCCTTGCCGGTGATGCCGATACGGTCGGATATTTTCTGTATTAGAGCTTCGTCTTCGCCAAGCGGGGTCTGAAGCATGGCTTTACGGATGGCTGCTTTGATTTTTTCTTCATTGTAGCCAACTACGCGGCCGTCGCGTTTCAACACGGTCTGAATCATCGTCGTATTTTGGTAAAAGGTATATGGTAAGATGTTATTCCTGCGCCTGTACAACCGGCATTATCACATGGTTTTAGACATGGCGCAATTGTGAGACAAGACAAAGGTAGGTATAATACCTCATTTACCAAAATAATTCACCGAAAATCTTGCAAAATTTTTATTTTGGGAAACTTTTTGAATGACGACAAAATTTAAAAACCTTATATATAAGCGCTTGCAAAATATTTTGGGAAACTTAGACGTTGATATGTGGATTTAAAATATTCTGCCATGTGAATGCATGCCATTAAAAACGCTGCATGACATTCAGGGCGCATCATCGTTTCAGCAGCCTGTTCAACTGCATTATGTCTGCTTCCTTTACCCCTGATTGAACAAGCGGAACAGAGGTGTTGTGATCGGTAAGATAAACCGGATTTCCTGCTGTGTAGGTACTGTCGGCAAGCGAGTACGAAGCTTCAAATACCGGTGTGGCTACTCCGGCCATCTGCATTGCAGTGTGGAACAGACTCCGCTGAGGGGATACGGGCTGCACGCTGTTCTGCCGGATGTTTCGCTGTATGGTCGGGTAGTCCGCTGCCAACGAATCACTGACCCATGCCAACGATGCCACATGCAGTTGATAATAGGTGGGGGATGGCGACGCATGCAGGAAGCGGTTACGACTGTCATCGAAAATGTCCTCGCCATGATCGGAGCTGTACAACAGACCGGAATAGCAGCCAGCCTCCTTTAGCACACTGATAAGATCTGCCAAAACATAATCGGTGTAACGGATTGAATTGTCATAACCGTTGATGAGGCTTGCGCGGTTGGCAGCATTTGCATCCACAGCATTGTCAGGTAAGAAATAATCAAATCCTGAAGGATAACGGTCGCGATAAAGGAAATGCGAGCCATACGTATGCAGTACAAAAAATTCCTTGGCATGGCGATTGTCCTGCAATTCCTTTTTCACCCATTTTACCATCTCATGGTCGAATGGGTGCTCCACGGCTGCCAGTTGTGTGTAGCGTACATCATCTGCTTCAGCTCCGAAAAATTCGGTATAGGAGCGGTTGGGTGCCTGGTTAGAGAAAAAATGGGTGTGGAATCCGGCCTCTTTCATCGCGGTGATAATGCTTTTCGAGCCATTGATTTCGTTAAAATTCTCGGCCGACAGTGCGCTCATGAGCATCGGCACACTTTTATGTGTCGTGTTCGATTCCGAAATGGATTTGCCGAAGAATGTCACATTCGGTTCCTGTGAAAGCAAGGGATTCGTTTCACGTGCGTACCCATTCAGCTGCCAGTTGAGCGCACGCGATGTTTCACCGACGACCAGCACATATACTTCGCGCAACGATGAATCTCGGAGGGAACGCGCATCGAATGTATAGTCGGCAGATGTCTGCATAAAATTATTGGTTTCCTTGGCCCGTCGGATGGCTTCAATCATGTTATTTACGGCGTTCGCCGGGAAAATCTCATGTTGCAGAGCCGGTTGTGGAGTAACGGCAAGTGAGCCGGCGGCCGCAACACATCCGCATATGGCCGACAGGCCACCCACGCGGATTACCTTGCGCCTGAAATGTTCGTTGATAATAGATTTTTTTGCGACAGCAATGCCTCCCCAGATCAACGGTGGCAAATAGAGCACCACCACAGCACCGATTGCATAAATAAGATTCCCCAGTAGCTCGTTAACTTCCCGGACGTTAGTGGTGACTACATTCAGGAACATATCAACTGCAATGACTGATTCCCCGTAAAGATAGAGTAGCACAAGCTGAAAGGCTGCTAAAATCATGAAAGGCAACATCAGCAGCGACATGATGCCGATCTTGCGGCAGGCAGCCATAAGCAACATATATACCCCCACGGGCAACAGCACGTTTGAGATCTTACAGAGAATAGGGCTCGTCTCTGTTACATCAAGCAATATATTCGGAATGATAAGTGCAATTACCACCCACCAGTAAAGACATTCCGGCTTTCTGAAAAAAGATGTTATCGGCTTATATATGCGATTTAATAATGTCATGATCTGGAAATTAAGTGTCACCTGATGATCTCGGCATACATCCGTATGCATGCCCGGGGCTGTCATTTCGTCAGAATGTTTCGTTCAGCCCGAACGAGAATGCTTTTGAGTCCTTGCCGAATCCGACATCGACCCTTACGTTGACTCTTTTTTTGAATTCCCAACGGTAGCCGACTCCGAACGTGGGGAGAAGCCTGTGGCGTGATATCTGAGAAAAATCATCGAACACGCTCCCCACTCCGCCCCAGACCACGATGCCGTTGCGTCGCCACACCTTCTGCCTCAGCTCGACCACAACATCGGCTTCGTTCTTAGCACGGTAACGGCCTTCATAATAGCCACGGATGCCGTTGGATGCATCTATTGTAGGGAGCATGGTCCAGGGAGTGTCGCCGTAAGTGTTGTGGCTGTGAAGCTGCATGGCCACAACTCCGCTTTTCCACCACTGTTTATAGACGGCGAACGTGAACTCAGTGGATGAAAATGCATAATTGTTTCCTATGCCGCGTGGGAAGAACTTCTGCTTGAGTGACAAAAGGACACCGCGCGATGCATTGGTGGGAAAATCTCTGCTGTCAACCGCAAAAACTATTCCGAATCCATAGTTGAACATGCGCGCATCCTGGCCTCCCCAAAGTTCCGGCCGGTCAAATTTGGTCGCTTTGCCGTAATTGAAGTCGATGGCCGGTCCGATGTAGATGTTTTTCATCATCTGCCACTGCAGCTCAACCCAAAATTTCGACTGCAATTCAGTGTAATCGCACTCGTTATCATCATTTCGCTGGCTATCAAAAGTCAGTCCCCAGAATTTAAGCGGAAAATGAGCGAAATCTGCATGATACGCGAGGTGAAAACGATTGCCCGGAGTATAATGGTCACCCTTCACACCTACGCGGTAGAACCCGGTCACACTACCCTGACCGAACACCGATACGTTGCTCTGTAAAGTTGCAGTGTCACGGCGTGTGCGGTAAAGGCCGGCGGCCACAAGCGCAAGCTGAAAACTTGTGCTCTCCGAATAGCTCGGGCCACCAAGAAAGGTCACATCAAACTTCTTATCCGGTTTCTCCTTGTTTGAATCGTCAAAATATCTGATTACTTTTTGTATGAGGTTAAGCTTTTCGGGCCGCACACTGTCGGTGGCAACGTTGGTGTCAAATTCACCTGCCTGCATGCCTGGTGATGCAGGTGTCAAAGCGCTCACACTGTCCGCAAGGGTGTATGAGTGCAGATCCGTTGCATGCATATTGACCGCAAACGCCAAGCCGAGGATGAATGTAGTGGCTCTATAGGCAAATAGGTGCATATAATGTTATGATCAGGAATGTGACTGAAGGGGGCGGAAACTGATACCCCGAATTGTACCATTGGAACTGCAAATTTACGAATTAAATCCGGTAAAACCACTTCAATCAGGCACTACCATGAATCCGGAAGAAGTTTCAGCCAACAATTCCATCATTTCTGCCATCCGCAGAGTAGTCAGACACCATGCGGATCAGCGTTTGAGTGGATTCCCTTCATAGTAGTTTACATAAGCCATATTGACCAGACGGTTCCCTCCGGGGGTGGGATATCGGCCTGAGAAATACCAGTCTCCGGGATGGTCGGGTACAGCCTTGTGCAACCCTTCGAGGCTTTGGAATACAAGCTCGATTTTAACGTCAATGTCAGCCGGAGAAAGCATCTGTGCCATTTCGGCTGAAATCTCTTCGGCTGCGAAGGGCGCATAGATGGCACGGACAGCGTTCACCTGCTGTTCCGCCGGAAGCTGCAGCTGCTCCAAGCAGGCATGATATGTTTCGTGAATCACATACTCCAGCCCACGTTTGTGCAGCAGCGACATTGCTGCACGGAATGCTGCAAATTCACCCAAACGGCTCATGTCTATACCGTAATAGTCGGGATAACGCACCTGAGGAGCCGATGAAACAACAACAATCTTCCGCGGATGCAGGCGTGAAAGCATTGACAGGATGGACCGCTGCAGGGTAGTGCCACGTACAATCGAATCGTCAATGACGACAATCGAATCTATTCCGGCTTCAACGGTGCCGTATGTTATGTCGTAAACATGGTTGGCCAAATCGTTTCGTGAGGCGTCCTCGGCGATGAACGTGCGCAGCTTGATATCTTTTATCGCTACCTTTTCAACTTTCAGATGCCTGTCGAGCACTTGACTGATTTTGTCGTGCGTCAGTGCGCCGATTTTCTGCAGCTGTTCAATTGCATCGGCCTTCTGGCGGTTAAGGGCATCCTCGAATCCTTCGGTCAGACCGATGAATGCCGTCTCTGCTGTGTTCGGTATAAAGGAGAGTACGGTATGGTCAAAATCATAATCAACTGTGCGGAGCACCTCAGGGGCGAGATTCCGCCCGAGAGCCTTGCGTTCCAGGTAAATATCCTTGTCGCTTCCGCGCGAAAAGTAGATACGTTCAAACGAACAACGCCGGTTGGTATCCTCTTCAAGAATCCGTTCAACCTTTATATCGCCCTGTTTTGACACAATGAGACTCATTCCGGGCATAAGCTCCCTGACGTCATCGGCAGCCACATCGAACACAGTCTGGATTACCGGACGTTCGGATGCCGCAACTACAATTTCATCATCGATATAATAGAACGCAGGACGGATGCCGTGGCTGTCGCGCAGCACGAACATATCGCCCGAACCGGTGGCGCCACAAATCACGAAACCTCCATCCCACTGCGGGGCGGCCATCCTGAGCACATTCTCCATGCTCAGACGGTTCTCGATTGCCTGACCGAGCTCCGGATCCTCGAGCGTGTCGCGTAGTTCCCGATATAGCCGGTGATTCTCCTTGTCAAGGGAATATCCGAGCTGTTCAAGCAGAACAATCGTGTCGCTGAACAGACGCGGATGCTGCCCGCGCTTCACAATCGACTCAAAAACATCCTCGACGTTAGTCAGGTTGAAGTTGCCGCACATAAGGAGGTTTCTGCTCCGCCAGTTGTTACGGCGCAGAAATGGATGAACATACGAAAGGCCGCTTTTGCCGGTAGTAGAATAGCGGAGATGTCCCATGCAGATTTCCCCGAGAAACGGCACCTCCGACTCAATCTCTTCGTAGCCTGACGCAGCGTCCACACCTTCTTTTGCTTGCGGCAGGATGCGCGAGAAAATTTCGGTTATTGCGTTTGGGCCGAGGGCACGCTCACGGAACACATACTCATGCCCGGGAGCCGAATGAAGTTTCACAACCCCGATACCGGCACCTTCCTGTCCGCGGTTATGCTGTTTCTCCATCAGAAGATAGAGCTTGTTGAGGGCATAGGAATATGTTCCGTATTTCTCTTTGTAATATGCAAGCGGTTTGCGCAGACGTATCATGGCAATGCCGCATTCATGTTTGAGAGGTTCCATCTGAAAAATATGTCCGAAATGTACAGGAGCCCGATTTGCCGGGCTCCTGAGTTATATTTGGGATAGTATGTTGCTCTGTTTGTTATTATCTGATAAACAACATTTCGCGATATTTGGGGAGAGGCCACATTTCGTTGTCCACCATCAGTTCGAGTTTATCAATATGATAGCGGATGCGCTCCATTGCCGGAACCACATTGTCGTGATAAGCCACTGCCTTTGTGCGTTCGTCGGTGATGCGGTTGGCTTCTTTGCGGGCGTTGATCATGCGCTCGGTCTCTTCCTTTATGACGCACATGTGCTGCGACATCTTTTCGATAGTGGCGAGGTCGCGTGCGGTGAGTGCATTGCCCTTTTCGATGGGGAAAAGAGTCTTGAGCTTAACAAGGTTGTCGACCAGCACGCTCTGGTAGCGGGTAGCTACGGGAACCACGTGGTTCAGGGCAAGGTCGCCGAGTACACGCGATTCAATCTGAACTTTCTTGGTATATGTCTCCCATTTTACCTCGTTGCGGGCCTTGAGCTCAAATTCAGTGAATACTCCGGTTTTTTCAAACATCTCTACCGATTCTTTACGGAGGTATGCATCGAAAATCACCGGTACTGAAGTCTCGCAGTCAAGGCCGCGGCGTTCGGCCTCAGCTTTCCATTCATCGCTGTAACCGTTACCGTCGAAATGAATGTTCTTCGACTGAATGATCAGAGCCTTAACCTCCTCGAGTATTGCGTGGTAAAGCGATTCTTCACGATCCACGCGCTCATCGACCTTTTTCTTGAAGTCGGCCAGCTGTTCGGCCACGGCGGCATTGAGGGCAATCATGGCCGACGCGCAGTTGGCACTCGAACCCACGGCACGGAATTCAAATCGGTTGCCGGTGAATGCAAAAGGTGAGGTGCGGTTGCGGTCAGTATTGTCAACCATGATTTCAGGAATCTGGGCGACACCCATGTCAATACCCTCTTTCCCTGAGAATGTTATCAGCTCATCATTGGTGCTGTTCTCCAGACGGGTCAGTATGTCGGCAATCTGCGAGCCGGTGAATATGGAGATGATGGCTGGGGGAGCTTCGTTGGCACCAAGGCGGTGGGCATTGGTGGCCGACGCGATAGAGGCTTTAAGCAGGCCGTTATGACGGTGTACCGCAGCCATTACAATCGCGAAGAAAGTTATGAAGCGGAGATTCTCGCGAGGAGTCTTGCCGGGAGCGAAGAGCAGCGTGCCGGTGTCTGTGCCGAGGCTCCAGTTGTTGTGCTTGCCAGAGCCGTTGATGCCTGCGAAAGGCTTTTCATGAAGAAGCACACGGAAATTATGCCGACGCGCAACATCGTCCATAACCTTCATAAGCAACAGGTTGTGGTCGTTGGCCAGATTGGTTTCCTCAAAAATGGGAGCAAGCTCGAACTGGTTGGGGGCAACTTCGTTGTGACGAGTGCGGGCAGGAATGCCGAGCTTGTGGCATTCTATTTCAAGGTCAAGCATGAAAGCCTGAACTCGAGAGGGGATGGCACCGAAATAGTGGTCCTCAAGCTGCTGGTTCTTTGCGCTCTCATGGCCCATGAGGGTGCGACCGGTCATCACGAGGTCCGGACGGGCTGCATAAAGCGCCTCATCCACCAGAAAATATTCCTGTTCCCAGCCGAGATAGCTCAGAACATGCTTCACGTCCTTGTCGAAGTAGCGTGCAACATCTGTCGCAGCTTTGTCCACAGCGTTGAGCGCACGCAGCAGCGGGGTCTTGAAGTCAAGCGATTCGCCCGTGTACGAAATAAAAATAGTTGGGATGCAAAGAGTGTCGTTTACAATGAACACGGGCGAAGAGATGTCCCATGCAGAGTAACCGCGAGCCTCGAAGGTGTTGCGGATACCGCCGTTAGGAAAACTCGATGCATCAGGTTCCTGCTGTACGAGCAGTTTGCCGGTGAACTCCTCTACCACGCCACCTTTGCCGTCGTGCTCAATGAAGCTGTCATGCTTCTCCGCCGTACCACCTGTGAGGGGATGGAACCAGTGGGTGTAATGGCGTGCACCGTTATCGACTGCCCAGCGCTTCATACCTTCAGCCACACTGTCGGCCAGCTGACGCGAGATGGGCTGTTTGTTGTCAATTGCAAAAACAAGTTGGTCAAATGTCTTTTTCGGAAGATATTCAAACATGCGCTGTCGGTTGAACACCGCTTTAGCGTAATAAACTTCGGGGCTCTCCGCCGGGGGAGTGACTTTAACCGCCTTGCGGTCAGATGCCTCTTTGACTGCCTTGAATCTGAGTAAAGACATAATGTGTAAAACTTGAATTGAATAATTGAATTCACCGTACAATCTGTTCCGGTGTTTTATTTCATATTACAGATGAATCAGCTCTATCGGAAACCTTATTTTGAAGTGCCGAACACCTTTTTGATTCTATCGATGGCCTCAACGGTGTTTTCATATGTGTTGAAAGCCGTGAGGCGTATGTACCCTTCGCCCGAGGGGCCGAAGCCGCTTCCGGGAGTGCCGGCCACATGACAGCGATCCAGCAGAATGTCAAAGAACTCCCATGACGTTGTTTCATCCGGCGTTTTGATCCATACATAAGGTGCGTTTGTGCCGCCGAACACCTCGAACCCTGCATCCAGCAGTCCCTGACGCAGCACCTCGGCGTTCCGAAGGTAATAATCTACAGTCTCGCGGGTCTGCTGCTTTCCTTCGGGTGTATAAATAGCAGCGGCCGCACGTTGTGAAATGTAGGATGCGCCATTGAACTTGGTACATTGACGGCGATTCCACAAATGGTTGAGACTTACCATCTCACCCTTTGAGTCCGCACCCTTCAATGCTTTCGGCACAACGGTGTAACCGCAACGGACACCAGTGAAGCCGGCCGTTTTGGAGAAACTGCGAAACTCTATGGCCACCTCTTTTGCCCCTTCTATTTCATAGATGCTATGAGGCACATCGTCCTGACGGATAAATGTCTCGTAGGCCGAATCGAACAGAATGAGCGAATGGTGCGCACGGGCGTAATCCACCCATACTTTCAGCTGTTCGCGGGTCAGCGTGGTTCCCGTGGGGTTGTTGGGATAGCAGAGATAAATCATATCGGGCACCTCGGAGGGGAGCGCCGGGACGAATCCGTTTTCAGCCGTTACAGGCAGATAAATGATGTCTGACCAGCAGCCATCAGTGTCGAGCACACCGGCACGTCCGCCCATTACGTTTGTATCTACATAAACAGGATACACCGGATCGGTCACGGCCACGCGGTTGCCTCGTGCAAGGATGTCGCCGATATTGCCCGTGTCGCTTTTGGCTCCGTCGCTGACAAAAATCTCGTCGGCATCCATATCGATGCCGCGGGCACGGTAATCGTATTCCACGATGGCCTCGCGGAGAAATGCATAACCCTGTTCGGGACCGTAGCCGTGGAATGTTGAGGAATCGGCCTGGTCGTCGACGGCTTTATGCATGGCCTCGATTGCAGCCTTGCATAATGGGCGTGTAACATCGCCGATACCCATTCTGATTATGTCAACCTCAGGATGGGCCTCTTTATATGCGTTGATACGCTTGGCTACCTCTGAAAAAAGGTAGCTTTCGGCAAGGAGAGTGAAATTGTCGTTTATATGAAACATATGAGGATTTATCTGTTGGTTTGTCGGTTATTCAGGAAGAGGTGCTGTACCTGTGAACACCTCGGTTGCAGGTCCCGTCATAAAAACATGACCGGATGCAGTGTCATAGGCGATTCTTAAATCGCCACCGAGAAGCTGCACAGTAATCTCGCCGGCTGCAGTACGGCCCGACAGTATCGAGGCCACGGCAACCGCGCATGCGCCGGTGCCGCAGGCCATGGTTTCGCCGCTGCCGCGTTCCCACACGCGCATTCTCACTTTTTGCGGAGTAAGGACCTCCACAAACTCGATATTGGCACGGTCGGGCCAGATGGGATGGCTTTCCAGCACCGGACCCAACTGCGCTACGTCTGTTGTGTCGAGGCTGTCGACAAATACCACACCATGGGGATTCCCCATCGATACCGCATCTATGGATACGGTGCGTCCGCAGGCCTCCACTTCGATGTTACGGTTGGAATGACTGTCAGCTACAATGACAGGAATGCGCTCAGGTGTGAGTTCCGGTGTACCCATATCCACTTCCACCGTCTCCACCTTGCCGTCTGCACCGGGATTCAGACGCAAACATATAACGCCCGAAAGAGTTTCGAGCGTTACGTTGGTGGATGAAGTGAGATTGTGGTCGAATACATATTTGCCGACGCAGCGTGAACCGTTGCCACACATCTTGGCTTCGGAACCATCGGCATTGAAAATGCGCATCTTGAAGTCGGCGACTGACGATGGGAGGATAAGAATGATGCCATCACCTCCTATGCCGGTGTGGCGGTCGCTCCATACTCGCGAAATGTGTGCGAGCAGCTCATCATCGTTAAGAATCCGGCTGTCGGCTCCTCCGAATCGTCCGTCCGTGCAATCCACGTAGACGTAATCGTTGCCGAGGCCATGCATTTTGGTGAAATTAATCATCGTTGCCATGCTTGAGCATTTTGAAAGCGCAAAGGTATAGATTATTTTTTGATTTATGGAGCTATCCAAGGTGATTTTTTTGAAAAAAATTTCTTTTGCCGGATGTAATAGTTCCAGCCATCCTGCGTTAAAATATTATATGTGTACACTATCATTCCTGCCTACCGGGTCTGCCGTTATGTGACACATCCTTTTATAAAACAGACACTGATGGATTTACAAAATAAATGTCTGCGTTTGCTTCTGATTCTGATTGCATCCTGTGTGTTGCCTGAAATTTCGGCTCAGGATGGATCAACTGCATACAATTATCTTAACATAACATCGTCCGCGCGTATATATGCGCTTGGTGGAGTCAATATCACTGCCGTAGAGGATGAACTTAGCGTAACAGACCAGAATCCTGCGTTGCTCGGCCCTGAGATGCACAATCAGGTGCTGATCGATTATATGCGATATATGGGGGGCTCCAATTTTGCGGGAGCCCGCTATGCACATGCGGTAGGGGAGCGCGGCGCATGGAGCGCCGGGCTGCGTTACTTCGGTTACGGGAGCATAACGGCGGCCGATGAATTCGGCGTAGTGACCGGAACTTTCTCGCCGAAGGACGTGAACTTTGGCGGTTCGTTTTCATATGATATAACCGACCGGCTGCGTGGTGGCATTGCTCTTAAATTTCTGTACAGCAGCTATGAGGCATACTCGGCATTTGCTATGGCCACGGATCTGGGTATAAACTATTTTAATCCGGATTCCGAGCTGTCGGTCTCGGCAGTGGTTGCAAATCTCGGCGGCCAGGTGAAGAAATTCAATTCCACGTACGACCGTCTGCCCATCGATGTGCGTCTTGGCATTGCAAAGATGTTTCCCGGATTCCCTGTGCGTTTCTCCATAACCGCCTGGAACCTCACAAAATGGCATCTTCCTTATCTGGAGACAGGCGACGGCACGACCTCGGAAGAGATGCAGGTAAAAGACAAATTCTCGTCCAATCTTTTCCGACATCTTGTATTCGGGTTCGACTTCATACCCAATGAACGCTTTTTTGTAGCCCTCGGCTACAATTACAAGACGCGTACAGACATGAGCACCTATTCGCGTAGCTTCCTGTCAGGCTTCTCGCTGGGCGCGGGCATAAATCTGCGGCGCTTCAACGTCAGTCTGGCGTTCGCCCAGCCTCACTCGGGCGCAACCACACTGATGCTCAACATGAATCTGAACCTGAATGATATTCTGAACTGATTTCATCACTATACGGCGTCGTAATGATGCCGGCGTTTTTATTTCCAAATACAATGCAGACTTCACAATCACCGAAAATAATCATCGCGATTGACGGCTATTCATCGTCCGGCAAAAGTTCAATGGCAAAAGCCCTGGCAAAAATCATAGGCTACAATTATGTGGATACCGGAGCAATGTACCGCGCTGTCACCCTCTATGCCATGCAGCACGGAATGATTGACGGAGACGGGAACGTGGATGCCGATGCGATTGTCGCCGCGCTTCCCGAAATGCATATTGCATTCACTCGCATGCCCGATGGTTCGCAGCACACCATGCTTAACGGCACGGATGTAGAGGATGCTATCCGGCGGCTTGATGTATCGAACAATGTCTCGACCGTGTCGGCTATCGCTGCGGTGCGTCGGGATCTTGTGGCCAAGCAGCAGGCATTCGGGGCAAGCAAGGGAATTGTGATGGACGGCCGTGATATCGGCACCACAGTGTTTCCCGATGCTGAATTGAAAATCTTTGTTGACGCCTCGGCACAGACCCGTGCGCAGCGACGGTTCAAGGAGCTTACGGACAAAGGGTCGAATGTAACATTTGAAGAGGTGCTTGCCAATGTGGTGCATCGCGACCACATCGACGAGACCCGAGAAGAAAGTCCGCTTCGCCGTGCGGCTGACGCAATTTCGCTCGACAATTCGGCCATGACAATAGAGCAGCAGAACCAGTGGCTGCTCGAACGTTTCAACGAGGCATTAACCAAAAGCACAGCTCATGAAGGTTGAAATCGATTCCGGTTCCGGATTCTGTTTTGGTGTGGTCACCGCCATACGTAAGGCTGAGGAGGAGCTTGAGAAATCCGGCTCACTGTATTGTTTGGGCGATATAGTGCATAACAGCGATGAGGTGCAGCGGCTGGCCGACAAAGGGCTGAAAGTGATAGAACACGATTGGTTGCCGATGCTTCACGATGTGAAGGTGCTTCTTCGGGCTCATGGCGAGCCTCCGTCGACCTATGAGCTGGCAAGGCGCAACAACATCGAGATTATCGATGCGACATGCCCGGTGGTCCTCAAACTGCAGCAGCGCATCAAAAGCATGTTCGATTCAACCGATGAGCCGCGGCCGCAGATTGTGATCTACGGCAAGAACGGGCATGCCGAAGTGAACGGGCTGGTAGGGCAGACCGCCGGAGAGGCGATAGTGATAGAAAACCTGTCGGAACTTGACCGAATAGACTTCACACGTCCGGTGGCACTGTATTCGCAGACCACAAAGTCGCTTGACGGATTCCAGGAGATAATCAGTGAGATAAAAAAGCGTTTGGTTCCCGGAGTGCGTTTTGAAAGCTACGACACCATATGCCGTCAGGTGGCCAACAGAGTGGAGAAACTTCAGCGGTTTGCATGCGCCCACGATGTAATATTATTTGTGGCAGGGAAAAAAAGCAGCAACGGCAAGGTGCTTTATGCCAACTGCCGTGATGTCAATCCGCACACACATTTCATTGCCAACGATTCGGAAATAGATCCGGAATGGATTGCAGGTGCGGAATCAGTGGGGATATGTGGAGCCACATCCACTCCGCGTTGGCTTATGGAGCAGGTGAAACTAAAGGTGGAATCATTAGCAGCAATTGATTGATGGACAACTTTGTCGCCATTGATGTGGAGACTGCCAACCGGGAGCCGTCGAGCATATGCGCCATAGGAGCCGTGAAAGTTGTGGACGGTGCGATAGCCGACCGGTTCTATTCGCTTGTGAAACCTGAACCGGAATATTATGTCCGGTATTTCACTGAACAAGTGCACGGAATAAGCCCTGAGATGACAGAGGATGCGCCCACGTTCGATGTTGTGTGGCGCAGACTCCACCGCTTCTTGGCGAGGCTTCCGTTGGTGGCACATAACAAGGCGTTCGATGAACGGTGCATACGGGCTGCATTCAGGGTTTACGGTATGGATTATCCAGATTATCCGTTTTTCTGTACACTCATGAAAGCCAGGCGGACCATTCCCCGGACAATGTGCTCTTCCTATTCTCTCCCGGTGCTGTGTGATTTTTTCGGCATACCGTTTTACAATCATCACAACGCCTTGGCCGATGCTGAGGCCTGCGCAAAAATAGCGCTTACAATTCTATAAAAATACTTACAGAGAGATGCAATTACTCCAAACGAACATAAAGAATTTCAGCCGTAGAATAGCAAGCGCGGCTGTCATTGCTGCCTGCATGGCCGGAATGATGATTTGCATTACGTCATGCGGAAAGAAACACGCTTCTGCAGAGGAACTGGTGCAGGCGGAAAACATGGGGCGCCAGCGGGCAATGGAGCTTAAGCACAACGTGTTTATCGATACCATGTTTGTGGAACGTACGCTCATTGATGTGCGTGAGCGCGAACAGCGTCTGAGAAACGAGGGCGCCGACGATCTGGCCGACCGCTACATCAAAGGATTCATAAACTGCCTTGATTCCGTGAACCCCGGCATTGCGGCGCAGATAAAATAGCTCATTACCATCACTACAAAAGAATTCCGCCCTGTAACATGGATTTCCATGGCTACAGGGCGGTTTTGGTTCGTTATGGATACAGGTGTTATCGGGTGGCGATAACTTCTATCTCAACAAGCACATTCTTGGGAAGAGTCTTTACAGCCACTGCCGAGCGGGCAGGGAAAGGAGCGGTAAACACCGAGGCATAAACTTCGTTCATTGGAACAAAGTCGGCCATATCCGAAAGGAACACTGTTGTCTTTACAACATTGTCGACCGACAGGCCGGCTTCTGCAAGGATGGCGCAAACATTGGCCAGCGATTGCTTGGTCTGGGCTGTTATCCCTTCGGGAATCTCGCCTGTTGCAGGATTTACTGGAATCTGACCTGAGATGAATACGAATGAACCGGCGTCGATAGCCTGACTGTAGGGTCCGATTGCTCCGGGAGCTTTTTCGGTTGCGATTTGAGTTTTCATGATCAATATTAATTTATTGGTTGGTTAAAGTTTCTGTTGATTCATCACTGCCTTTCTGCAGTGTGTCTATGTCAAGGTCCATCAGCAACGTTTTATTGCCAAGTTCCACAAACTGCTGCCGGAGTTCGGCTACAGCCGTGCTGAGAGCGTGGAAACGGCTGTTGAATTTTGGAATGAAATTGGCCGAACCGGATGCGCCGACGCGCTCAAGCACCAGACCGACCGACACCTTTTCAGGCTCCACCGCCGGAGCGATGGCCGGCTCGTTGTCCGGGTTGTCCACAACTATGCGGTTGAGCAGTCCTGCCTGGGCAAGTTTCGCGGCGGCATCGTTAACAAGCGTAATCGGCAGACCGTAGTTAACTGCTATCTGATGAGGTGTGACCGGTGTCTGGCCGTCCACGAATCTCCGTACGGCAATAGTCATGACCGCCAGCATCACACGCCATTTGTAGTTATTCGAGATTTTCTGAATCTCGCTGTTGAAACTGAACTCGAATATGTTCTGTGATGAGAAGCATACCACAGCTCCGGCCAGTGTAATGGTCCACACAAGCTGCAACCATAGCAGCAGCAAAGGCAGAAAGGCGAACGAGCCATAAATGGCATTGTAACGTGTCACATAAATCTGCCCCGTAACAAAAAGCCATTGTAGAATCATATAAGCCGAACCGGCCATGATGCCTGCTACAAACGCATTCTTGAACTTGACTTTGGTGTTAGGCACAAGCATGTATGTGCCTGCAAAGAACAGCCACACCAGAACTACGGATGCAAAATCCAGCAGAATCTTGATGAGAGGGGATAGGACACCCGACGGCAGCAAGGCGTTGAGCGTAGTTGACATGAACACCATGATGCCCGATGCACAAATCATAAGAACGGGCAAAATAAGGAAGATGGCTGTATAGTCGGTAATCTTGCGCCAGAACGAGCGGCCTTGCTTCAATCCCCAGATCGTGTTGAACACATCTTCCACCCCCGACAGCAGTGAGATGAGCGTCCACAGAAGGAACAGAATGCCAACGCCGACAAATATCCCTTCGGATGACTGGGCCAGGTATGAGTCGACAAATGAAAATACAGTCGACAAGGCCTCACGCTGAACAGGGAAGTTATTGAACAGCTGTGTCTCAAGAAGATTCTGGAATCCGAAGCCGCGACCGATGGCAAACACGAGCGCGAGCATCGGCACAAGCGCAAGAATCGTCTGATAAGTCAGTGCCGCAGCTCTGACCTGCAATTCCCCGTTAAGGAAAGAACGCACCGACAGGTTCACGGTTTTCACGAAGTTCACCAATGCCGTGCGGCGCGTATCGTTCCACACCCCCTCGGTCACATAAGTGTAGAGGCTCAAGCAATGCGCCCATAGCCTACCGACAAGGCCGGCTATGGATTTGTTTTTATTTTCAGTGACTTGCGAACTCATGAATAGCAGAATCAGGCAAACTTGCCATATAGATATTATTTATGCTGCAGAATGTAGGTGCGGTAAGGCGCCGCAATTCCGTGCAGGCGATGTTTTTTTACCTTGAATTCCTTGCCATAAACAACGTCGGCGTACACTCCGTCGGGCAGACCGGTGGGAAGATCCACAAAACCGGCCACAGAAGATATGTTGACCACCGCCGCACCCTTCTTGCCGCGGTTGACAAGCAGAATGGAACCGTCGGGGCTGAATTGCAGGTCCTCTTTCTGTCCGGACATGGCTTTTCTGAATTTGTTCACAGCCACAACTTCCGGATGGAAGAATTCATCGTTACCACGCGCTCCGATAACATTGTCGCCCCAGTAGTTTTCGCGTGTGGAGCCCATGGGGCGGCTGAAAAAGAGGGGAACGCCATTCTGACGTGCTGTCAGGAACACCCACCCGGTGCGGATCTGGTCGTCGGTCAGCGACGCGCTTTCATGAGCATTGCAATATGTGTCGTGACTTTCCACCCATGTCGTGAGATATTCCGGTGCCGCCTGATGATGCCAGCCGACAATGTCAAGACCATTGACCGAACCCTTGGCCAAAGCCTCGCGGAGCACATGGCCATAGCCCGAAGCTGTCTGACCCATGTAGTCGGCATATTCAAGTTCGGGAACGTTTTTGTCCTGCAGAACCTCACCGTAGACGAACAGCGAATCGTATGGTTGTGAGAGTGAAACGCCTTTTACGCTTTTGCGTCCGGTGACCACATCCCAGAAGTCATTTTCCTTCACGCCCGATGCCGTGTCAACCGGATCGGAATGCACACCGATGTGCTTGGCTGTATCGTAGCGGAAACCATGCACACCCAGCGAAAGCAAATCATTCACAAAAGTGAGGTAATATTTCTGAAAGTCTGGATTCTCGGTGTTTACATCCGGCAGCGATCCCATGGCCCACAGTGTGCACTGTTCGCGGTCGTTATAATTGTTTATGGGGGTCAGTCCCTTGGAATGGAACATCCGGTCGCGGCCACCCACAGCCTTGTAAAAAGCATCGGAAACGGCATCCACATCGAACGCAGTGTGGTTTGGAAGCACATCGACAAGCACCTGTACGTTATACTTCGCGGCCGAATCCATCATCTCTTTCATCTGCTCACGTGTGCCGACGATGGCATTCCCGATTTTCCAGTCGGTAGGCTGATAATAATAGTACCAGGAGCCGTCCTTGCCGCCACCGTCGAAGATTTTGGTAATTTTTCCCTCCGGATTGAAATGCTGCTGTACAGGCGAGGTCTGCAGCATTGTATAGCCTGCGTCCGCAATAGTTTTCATATTTTTCGCGATGGTGGGGAAATTCCAGCTCCACACATGCAGTATTGTCTCGGTGTTTGTTGCATCGGGGTTATGAGTGATGCGGTCCTTTGCCGCACCGATAGCAGGTGTAAGCAATGCGAGAGCCAGAACAGGTGTCAATCTTTTCATGTCGGTCAGATGAGGTTAATTAAAAGTTTATTTAAATGTAAGTAAGACGTTTCAGGCAAAGTTACAGAATAGAATTGAAACAGAAAAGCCGGAGGACACCAAAATGGATGAATATGGTGTCCTCCGGCTTGTTGTTTTGCAGTTTAACGGCTAAACCTTATTCTTTTTCTGCTTCCGGGGCAATTAGCTTGTAGCCCTTGCCGTGGATGTTGATAATCTCGATCTGCGGATCATCCTTCAGATGCTTGCGGAGCTTGGTGATGTAGACATCCATCGAACGGGCGTTGAAGTAATTGTCGTCGATCCAGATGGTTTTGAGCGCATAGTTGCGTTCCAGAATCTCGTTCACGTGCGCACAGAGCAGGCTGAGCAGTTCAGATTCCTTGGTGGTGAGTTTTGTCACCTTGTCGCCGATCATCAACACCTGCTTCTGGGTGTCGAAAGTGAAGCGGCCAATCTTGTACATTGTCACCTCCTTGCCTTTTTTGCCTTTTACACGGCGCAGAATGGCTTCGATACGGAACACAAGTTCCTCCATCGAGAAGGGTTTGGTGATGTAGTCGTCAGCTCCTATCTTGAATCCCTCGAGAATATCCTCTTTTATAGTTTTGGCGGTGAGGAAGATGATGGGCACCTCGCCGTTGACCGAGCGGATTTCCTGGGCAAGCGTGAAGCCGTCCTTCTTAGGCATCATGACGTCAAGCACGCATATGTCGTATTTGCCTTTCAGAAAGGCCTTATAGCCGGCTTCTCCATCGGCATAAAGATCGGCGTTGAAGCCTTTGGCCTGGAGATACTCCCTCAGGAGCATGCCTAAATTTTCATCATCCTCGCAAAGTAGGATTCGCATACGATCGTCCATAATTGTCAGTTTTATATTTATATTATTATAATTATTATTTTTTTTAATTTGTTCACGGCGGTATGATGTTTTTTCATATCTGCCATTACTCGGCGCTGTCGTCGGCCGTGGTTTCAAGCAGCGGGAGGGTAATCACGAAGCGGGTACCTTTCCCGATTTCACTTTCAGCCTTGATTTCGCCCCCCATAAGGGTTATCATCTTGTGCACGTAGGCGAGGCCCAGCCCGAAACCTTTCACGTCGTGGCGGTTGCCTGTCGACACTCGGTAGAACTTCTCAAAAATCTTTTTGAGGTCCTCCTTACGGATGCCGATGCCGTTGTCGGCGACAACAATCTCAAGCCTGTCGCGCGCCACATCGCGTGTCTCTACTTTCAGTTCAAGCGGACGCTCCTCATTGCGGTACTTCAGCGCATTGTCCAGCAGATTGAAGATTACGTTGGTGAAATGCATCTCGTCCACATTCACAATGGCATCCTCGGCGTTGAAGCTGGTGGTTATTTTGCCGCCATAGCGTTCCACCTTGAGGCGGAATGTGTTGACCACATTGGAGATGACAAGGTTTGCGTCCACATCCTGCATGCGCAGTGTGCCCTTCTGCTTGTCGAACATCGACATCTGCAACACCTTTTCCACCTGGAATCGCAGGCGCTTGGTCTCGTCGTTGATCACACCGGAGATATGCTGCAGCATTGTAGGTGATTTCCGTACGGAATCGTCGTTAAGCATCTGGGCTGCAAGCGAGATGGTGGAGATGGGTGTCTTGAATTCATGTGTCATGTTGTTGATGAAGTCGTTCTTCATCTCTGTGATTTTCTTCTGACGGAAAGCCACAATGATGGTGTAGAGGAACACAATGAGCACCACAAACGTAAATACAAACGATGGGATCATGAATCGCACCGAACTCAGGATATATTTCGTCTTTGAGGGGAAATAGACCTTGAGATAATTCTTTTTTGCCGCCGGGTCGTTGCGGAACAGCGACTGCACGAACATGCTTTTCTCCACGGCAGCGGGGCCGAGATTCGCGTAGCCCGAGGACTGGTAAAATACCTTACCGTTGCGGTTGACCACGGCAAATTCAAACGGGAGTTCCAGTCCGTTGTTCTCAAGCTCGCGTGTGAGATATTTCCTTACGGAAACGGAGTCGGCACGTTCCTCAATGGGGCGGTCGCCGGCCTTGTTCATGATGTTGATTATCACATCGTCGATTACACCTTTCTGATACAGATACTGACCTTTCAGCTCCTCACGCATCGAATTGTAACTCGACGCGACATTGTTTTCGTTCTGAATCTTGTAGATTTTCTCAGCATCGGATTTCAGTGTCACTTCACCGGCCACGCCGCTATGTGTCGTGAACGAATAGCGTACACCGCCAAGATGGGGAGTACCGCCATATTGTGCATATATGGACGAGGATTCAACCTCGGCCACGTCTTCTTCAAGGAAAAACTTCGTTTCGTCCTGTTCGAGCAGCGACGACACTGCGTAGAGCGAACGTCTGACGCCCTCGGTGAATTGGTCGTCGCGCATTCTAATCATGCTCTTCATGTAGATGATCTGAATGTAAAGCAAGCCAACGAGGGTCAACGCCATCAATATTGCCAGCAACCAGATGGTTGATTTCTTCATTTCCGGAAATGTTGAATGTTAATGGACTTCACATCAATATGATTGCTCATATGTCGGCAAAAGTCATTTTGAATTTATTTTATAATATTAACAAATATGACGGTGTTATTGTTTGCTGAGTGTCGCATTTCACCAATCATAATTTTAACATTACAGTGCAAAATTAACATAACGAGGACGACTACGCAAATTTACTATGCTAAAAAATGTTGGATTGTCGATTAAGTTTTGTGGCTCGAAATTCCGACAAGGAGACACGAGCCGGTAAATGCTGAGACTCAACCAGCCATAAAACGCCCCCTGACTCCGTAATCCGGGATTCAGGGGGCGTTTTATCTGCAAGTCAGCATGTCAAGGACTTGTCAGTCCGATTGCACTTGGGTCAGAACGGGAAATTTATACCGAGATTTACCGAGGCATTTGAACTTAACGGCAGTCCTTGTTTTGCGAGTTTGCCAAGAGTGTGGTCCATGCCGAGGAACATGTTGAAGCCGGTGACTTTCAGATTTGCAATCCATCCGAACGACCACCCGAAACTGCCGACCGCTACATTGGTGCCAGCTGAAAAACATTTTACGGGGGCGACGTTGGCCGAAAGGCGGAATTCAGTCCAGCTGTATTTACCATTGATTCTCGTTGTGTTCAAAAGTCCGAAGGTCAAATGCCGGTAGACGGGCAGTGTGTACTGTGCGCCCAGGTTCATCGTCGCACCAAGCATGCGGGTGCGCGAGCCGACTACGCCGTAGTCTTCAAGCTCATACAGTTCCGACAATTGGTCGCCGAGCCGGTCAAATTCATTATCGAAGGAATTCTCGGCGTCATCGTCGACATTGAAAGTGAATGCGTCTGTATTCACGGTCTTTTCGCCTCCGGTGGTAGCCAGTCGTGTGTCGCTCCATGAGATGAATCCCAGATCTATGATTGCCGCAGAGAACTTCCAGTCCGACCACTCATATTCGGCACCCAGGTCAAATGCCATTCCGAATCCGTTCGGCCCACCATATGAATCAAAATCGGCACCTGACACATATTCTTTTCCGGTGCGGTCGTTGAAGTCGTGTTTGTATTCGAGGCCCTTCACGGAGGCATAGATGTCGGCATTGGTGCGTGCGGTCCACATGTTGTCGCCCAGTGTAAGATCGGCCTGCTTGAAATAAGCGTCGATGTTGCCGGCTCCTACAAGGAACTTGACGGCAGCTCCAACGCGCAGCCCTTTCACTTGCTTGATCTCGCGTGAATGATTCAAGGCTATTTCCGCATAAGCATCGGCGTGCGCCCTGAAACGGCTTATGTCGTATGTGCTGTTTGTGGCTCCCTCCTTTGCAAGTGAGAACAGCGAGCCTGGAACATTTACGGCAACATTCGACACTACGTTGATTCCGACGGTGTTATATCCTCCGAATGCCTTGAATCCGGCATTGAGTATATTGAGCCTTACATTCGCCTGCACCCGGTTGTTGTCGTGAATGTTGCTCATGGCTTCTGCAACACTGATTCCGGGATTGGTGAAAAGTACGGTCCGTCCGTCAAGATTGTAAAGCACAGACGACGTGTGCAGATTGCCTCGCATGGCCACGTTGATGTTGCCAAGTCCGGGAAAGCCCACGTAATTGCGGTCGGACCCGAATGCAGGATTCATCTGGCTGCGGTAGGTGTAGTTTTCAAGGAAATATCCTGAATAAGTGCTTTGAGCCCCTGCTTTACCGGCGCATGAGAGCAGTGCGGCAAGGAGGATGGTGTATGCGTATCGTTTGAATATGAATTTCATGTTTGTGTTGAATTTTGGATGGAATGGATGTGTAAAATTATGACTCAGGTTGCATTGCAAGAGATCGGTAGTGGGCCACCTGGTCAGAGCTCTTTTTCGTAATAGCCGGACACTTTTGCTCTTACCTCTTTAAGAACTATATCCTGGTCGGGCGAGAGCGGGGTTTCTCCATCGACATTCACCCGGGCTGTGAAGGTGATGCCGTCGAGGTGCGTTACAGTCTGCCCCTCGGTAAGCTCGATGGTAAATGGGAAATCCTCGGCATTGGCAGGCAGTGTGACACTTGTCAGTTGAGCCTGCATCCTATTGCCGTCCTTGTCAAGCACATAGGCGGAGAGTTTGACATCCAGAGGCACCCTTGAGGTTGCGCGAGCAGAGACGTACAGCTTCTCTACTGTTATGGCATCCACATCCTCGTCATTCCATCCGTCCTCAGTTTCCGTATAGACAATAGATGATCCGTTCTGCAGTGCGAGGGGGGCAAAGAAGTCATAATGCCCATCTATTCCGGGGATATCCGTACCCAATGAGAAGTCTGCCACGTTTTGCAGAGGTATGCATGGATTATTGAGGCGCACTCCCAGGCTGGTGGGCAGGCCGTTGCCGGACAGTACACCCGACAGAGATTTAAACCCTACATGCTCCAGATTCCCGGCATACCCGGGCAGCGGGTCGGACGGCATGGCAGGCGACAGGCAAAAGTGATAGGGGCCGTAAGCTTGTCCGTGGCCTATGGTAAACCACGGATTATCGATGGAATATTCGCCGGTGGGTTGGCCGTCTCTGATAGCAGTCAGCGTGAGCCCGGTGTTGCAGTCAAGTTTTTCAGGTCCAACCGGATTGTTGAGTCCAAGATAAATCTGCGGATTTACAAGCGAAATATCGGTTTCCTCGCCGGATAGGAAATCGGGCATATCCGACAGGTCCACATCCTCAATATTCACGCCGGTGATAAGATATTCTATCGCGCCAGAAAAATTTGTGGCATGTATGTCCGACAGGGTGTAGGAAACAGAGAAATCAATCTGGGATGGTAGCGACATGCCGTTTTGTGCCGTCAGAGTAAGGATGCCCTCCGACACCGTCATGGCGCTCTTGAACTTTAATTCGTGAGCCTGGTAATCAAGTACAGCGCCATTTGCTGCCATATCGATTGAGGTGGCCATAAGGTCGATCGTGGCGGATGCGCCCGGCGAAACAAGGTGAGGTACAGAGAGAACGCCTGTTGCTGCATCGTAGTTGCCGGCAGAAGCTGTGGCTTCAAGGCCTTTGGGCAAGAACAGTTTGAGGTTGGTGAATTCCACCGAAGTCACTGTGCCTCCAAAGTCCGGGGCAGAAAGATGTATTCTGAACAGCATGGGGGTGACCCGTATGGATGAGATGGCATGGACAGCTTCGTCAACGCCTGTTATGTCATACATGAAATCCGTAGTGGTGGATTCGATTGAATACTGCATGGTAGAGCCGGATGCCACGGTATTTTTCGCCAGTGCAGCCGGAACAGAACTGATCTGTATGGTTTTTGTGTCGAGCGCAGGAGCGGCGCATTCGATTACGTCAACGTGTATCGGATTGGAGTTAAATGAGCCTGATTCATTCACAGCATAATATTTGCTGCCATCAGGTGCGGTGTATATCTGAATTTTGCTTTCCTAGTCAATTTCAATAACACTGTTTAGTGTGATTGCATCCAGATTCATCGGGATAACCAGTTCATCGACCCTGAATCGGCTGGTTGTATCGATATTCGACAGGTCGTAGCCGTCGTCGACACATGCAGACAGTGCAATGAGCCATGTGGCAGTCACGGCAGCCTTAACATATAAGCTTCTGTTCATGAGAAAGTAATTAAAATGTATTGAAATAGATAATGAGTGTTTACATCTGCCAAAATTAGCAAAATTTAATATATGTTCCAACTAATTAAACATCAATTGTAGCTGATTGTCAATATCAGCCACAATTCTCACAGCATAGCACTTGAAGTCACGGCTGTTAAGCGGATTTCGACCGTCGGGACTCATCTACAAAATAAGCCCTGACTGAAACAGGATGGCAGGTGTGTGTGGCTTGGATTCCCGATGTTTGCGGAAGCCGGATGGATTTGCTGACTGCCGGGCGGCTGCTATTCTGAGTTTGTCTAATGTAGCAGGGCTTGTGTTTATGGAGTCGAGTAGATGCATAAGGTTCTTGCGCTTCTCTCTTAGTTCCGGCGACATGAACAGTCCCGGCTGCACCTGATTTGCCTCGACAATATCGCTTATAATAACACCTGCACGCCGATACACCAGCCCCGGGCGGTATATCGATTTCAAGCCTTCAATTGCCTCTCGGGTAAGAATCATGAGGTCGTTGGCCGGTTCTTCGAAATGCCGATAGGCCGAATTGCCGTATTGGGGCAGTTCCGTACGGAACTTATTTGTCTGGATAAAGACACATATCCCTGCCGCAAACGAATTCTGACGCCGCAATTTGCGTGAGGCTATTTCAACAAAGCGCGCCATATGTTCGCTAAGTTCCTCCAGGCGTGCGACCGATGGAACCAGCGTGCGGGTGGAGCAGATATGCTGTTTTGATGCCGTTTCCGGATCTGCATCGATACATGGTTCGCCGTTGAGTTCCATCCATGTGCGTTGCGCCGTGACGTTGGCTATCCGTTCCACGTCGTAATGATTCAGATCGGCGAAATCAAGAGCTGAGATGATTCCGTAACGAGAAAAACGGGCAGACAGACGGCGCCCTATGCCCCACACCTTGTCAATCGGCGTCAGCGCGAGAGCTTTACGGCGTTTGTCTTCATCGTCAATCATACACACCCCCCGGTAACCGGGATACTTTTTGGCAAATCCCGCCGCTATCTTAGCCAAAGTTCTCGTAGGCGCTACGCCAACAGATGTAGGTATGCCAACCCAACGGCGCACCCTACGCACAGTTTCGCGTGCAATGGCCTCCATCCGTTGTGCATCTCCGTCGGGAAGCTGGAAGAAGCCTTCGTCAATTGAATATACCTCAACATCGCCCACCACACTTTCAACGGTGTTCATAACACGTGCCGACAGGTCACCGTAAAACCGGTGCTGTCCAGGCAGGACCGCCACATCGTATTGCCGGATGATGTCGCGTATTTTAAATATGGGCACACCTCGGGTGATACCGATAGCCTTTGCCTCATTCGACATGGCCACAGCACACCCGTCGTTACTGCTGGTCACAATAACAGGGCAATTTTTCAGCCAGGGTTTGAACAACCGTTCACAGCTTACAAAAAAATTGTTGCAGTCTATCAGTCCGAACATAAAGTGAGGGGAGATGCGCATTTTCAGCGTTTCGCGTTTTCAAAGATAGCAAATCCCGCCGTGATATGAAATGCATCCGGCAGGAAAATATATCAAATAAGATAGGGAAGGGGCGCTATCCCTGTATGGCAGGAATAACGCCCCTTGAATTATATTGCATTAGCTCTGTTCAGATAGAATTTTCAGAACTTATGCCGGACCTGTAGGCTTTTTCCGGATCAATAGTTCCACTGGCAAGCCACCATCGACAGCGAGTTGTCGCCTACCGTACGGAGATCGGTAATCATGTTGTAGCGGCAGTTGATATAGGTAAGAGCCTGGTCGAACGATACATCAAGCATTGTGAGCTGATTGTTGTTGCAAAGCAGACGCTGCAGGAATGTCTGGTTCGAAAGAGTGAGCTGGGTCAGGTCGTTGTAAGAGCAGTCCACGAAGAGCAGCTGCGGGCAATCGCTGACGGTAAGAGATGTCAGGTTGTTGTATGAGCAAACCAGGTCGAGAAGCACGGGGCACTGGCGCATTGCCAGAGACTGCATGTTGTTGTCGGAGCAGATAAAGGTGCTGAGAGCCGGGAGGTTGCTTACAATGAGCTGGCTGATTTCGTTGTCGTCCACGTTGAGGTTCTGCAGATTGTCCACACCTACAAGGGTCAGGCCGGTAAGCTTGTTGTAGCCGCAGTAGAGATTCTTGAGGTTGGTGCAGTATTCCACTTTAAGGGTCTCAAGGTGGTTGCCCTGGCAGTTGAGGGTCTTCAGGGTCGAGGAATTTGCAACATCAAGAGCCACAAGATAGTTGTTCGAGATGTTTACTGTCTCAAGAAGAGGCATTCCGTCAAGGCTGATTTCCGTGAGGCGGTTCTTGTAGATGTTCAATGTCTGCAGACCTTTGCATCCGTTAAAATTCACCTCTTTGATTTTATTGCGCTGGGCATCGATGCGGTTGAGGGCGGCGCAGCCGTCGAATGTCACTGCTGTCAACGCGTTGCGCGATACGTTCACTTTAGTCAAGGCATCGAATCCGGAAAGATCCAATGTGCCTGCAAGATGCTTGTCTGCCCATTCTATGGCTGTGACATGTCCGTTTGCGATGGTGACACCTTCCCATGTGGCGGGCGACTTGACATCCGAGATTTTCAGAGCTTCTGCATTTGTTGCAGATTTTTCACCGGGTTGCGACAGGAACACCTGAAGCTGTTTCAGTTCGTTTTTGTCGATTTTCTGTGCTGATGCGCTCATGCATCCAACCATGAGGGCCATCAATAAGAGAGCTTTTTTCATATAAATAGTTGTTAGTAGTTGATGTTGTGAATTAATATATGTGTTGTTCCTTTTTTCTTGTGTTCATGACCTTTTTATAAGGAAGAGCAATTGAAAATGAGTGAACGCAACTCTCGTTTTTCGAGTATGTGTGTTTTTTTCAATGAGGTTGAGAGCACTTGTTTCGGTTGCTTTTACTCTATTAACATTTAGTGTTAAGAAAAGGTTGAAATACGGTGACAAAAAAATTACAATATTTTGAAGGCATTTGGCATACGGTTATAAAAAGACGTAGCGCATATTGCAAATGCGCTACGTCAATTCCTGCTAATCAATATATTATCCGTCACCGTGTGCAATATTTCGCCCGGTGAGGAATCAACCGCTATGCTTCAAATGATGCTTTGAGCTCATCCAGCTCCTGACACGCAAGTTCCCATAGACTCATGGCGGTCTCCACACGCCGGGTGGCCGCCTGATGTTGGTTAAAAATATCGTTCTCCACGTTGCCGGCTGCAATTTTTGCCTCTATGGCAGCCAAAGCGCTCTCGGCCTCGGAAACGGCTTCCTCTGCCTCAGCGACTTTTTTGGCGGCACGCCGCAGCATCTTGTCGCGCTCGCGCTGCTCGGCATATGTGAGTTTGCGCTGCTCCGGCTTGTTTGCTCCCACAGAACTTTCGACAGGTGCAGGCGGCGCAGTTTGAGCCGAAGGCGCGGATTTTGACAATTCAAGCTCCTGCAGCGATGCAAGTTTCTTTTTCTCAAGAAACTCATAGATGCCGCCAAGGCATTCCCGCACTTTTCCACCGCCGAATTCATAGACTTTCTCAACAAGTCCGTCAAGAAATTCACGATCGTGGCTGACAACAATCACAGTACCGTCAAAATCCTTGATTGCCTGCTTCAACACGTCTTTCGACGGCATGTCGAGGTGATTGGTAGGCTCATCGAGAATGAGGAGGTTGACCGGCTGCAACAACAGGCGAATCATGGCGAGGCGTGTTTTCTCTCCGCCGGAGAGCACACCTACTTTTTTGTCTGAGGCTTCTCCCCCGAACATGAATGCGCCCAGGATATCGCGTATCTTCAACCTGATGTCGCCGGTGGCAACGCGGTCAATCGTATCGAACACGCTGACGGACTCATCGAGCAGCTGGGCCTGGTTCTGCGCAAAATATCCGATCTTGACATTATGTCCGATTTTCAGGTGACCGCTGAAAGGGATTTCACCCATAATGCATTTCACAAGGGTGGATTTTCCCTCGCCGTTCTTGCCCACGAACGCAACTTTCTCCCCGCGCGATATGGTGAACGTGGCATGGTCGAACACCTGATGGTCACCGTAAGCCTTGCCGACATTGTCGGCTATCACCGGATAATCGCCTGAACGTGGAGCAGGCGGAAAACGTAGGTTGAGGTGTGAAGTATCGACCTCATCAATCTCTATGCGCTCTATTTTTGCAAGTTGCTTCATGCGGCTCTGCACCTGCACAGCTTTGGTTGCCTTGTATCTGAACCTCTCGATGAAAGCTTCGGTGTCGGCAATCTCTTTCTGCTGATTCTGATAGGCACGGGTCTGCTGCTCTATGCGCTCGCGCCGCAGTTCCACGAACTTGGAGTAGTTCACCGCATAGTCGTAGATTCGGCCACAGGATATCTCAATGGTCCGGTTTGTGACATTGTCGATGAATGCCCTGTCGTGACTTACAAGCACCACGGCCTTGGCCTTCTGTTTCAGGAACTGCTCAAGCCACTGGATGGATTCTATATCAAGGTGGTTGGTAGGCTCGTCGAGAAGCAGCACGTCGGGGTGTTGCAGCAGCAGCTTTGCAAGCTCCACGCGCATGCGCCAGCCTCCGGAAAATTCCGATGTCGGACGATCGAAATCAGTCCGCACGAATCCGAGGCCAAGGAGAGTTTTCTCCATCTCGGCCTCATGGTTTTCGGTCTGTTCTATGGCGAGACGGTCGGTAAGAAATGTGACTGAATCAATGAGCCGCTGATAAGCTTCCGATTCATAGTCGGTGCGTTCGGCAAGCTCCTGATTCATCCGGTCAAGATGAGCCTGCATCGCATCGATATGCGAGAAAGCTTTGCGCACTTCCTGAACGAGGGTTGTCTCGTCGGCAAGTTTCATCTGTTGCGGCAGATAACCTATTGTCGTGTCCGACGGAACAGCAACAGAGCCTGCAGTGGGGTTCTGCAGGCCTGCTATAATTTTAAGCATTGTCGACTTCCCCGCACCGTTCTTGCCTACAAGGGCGATACGGTCACGCGGATTAATCACATAATTTATATTGTTGAAAAGCGGCACAGCGCTGAATTCAACAGTCAGATTCTGAATGGCTATCACAGCTGTTTAGAATGGGATTAATGATTGGGGACGTGGAGAGGAGGACGCTTTCTACCTGAGTTGTCGGCGTTTGTGAACAACAATGCAACGCGACTCGGTGATGACGATATCCAGAGCCACATCATGAGGCTCTGCCGGGATATCCTCGTCGGCACAAAACTGAAAATCATAACCTACTCCCACCTTGGTAGCCCGCGAGGATGCCAGCAAACGGTCATAATATCCTTTCCCTCGGCCCACCCGGTTACCGCACTTGTCGAAAGCCACAGCAGGCACCACGATGAGTTCGATGTCGCCGATATTTGCCTTGTCGGTGCCCTGAGGCTCCTCAATGTGAAAAGAGCCCAACGCCAGCGTCTGCTCGTCGTAGGGAAGGATGTCAAGGTTCACACCATTGACGCGTGGTAGGTAAAAATGCTTCAGCTTGCCCCACTTACGCAGGAACGCATGCGTGGAAAGTTCATCGGGCAACGAATGATACATCAGAATCCGGTCCGCCAGCATAAAGGCTGCCGATTGCTCCAGACGCCTGAACACACGTTCGGCCGCATCCGCCTTTTCCTGTTCGGAAAGCAGATTCTTGCGTGCCTTGACGCGGGTGCGTATGTCATTTTTGTTCATGCTTGGTTGTTTGTGACGTTGAATTCACCGCATCGCCCGGTGCTGCGGGGGCAGCATCCGTATCGACCGGCCTTATCGGGAAGGCAGCGTTGCCGTTAAGCAGTTCATCCACCGCACGGCGCACATTGATATCGGTAGTGTTGATTATTGTATGGTAGGCATTATAATCAAGTGCGTCGCGGGCTATGAGTGCCTTCAGTTGATTAACAAGCAAGTCGTGTGAAATGTTGATGTAATACCACCGGGCACGCACACCATTCTTTGCAGCATAATTGACGAACTGACGCAGCAGGACATCATCTGAGGGGAGGGCGGCCAGAAGCTTGTCGAGGTTATCGGCCTTTGCAAGGCGTCCGCGGTTGGTGTCAACATACTCGAATGCGAATTTCTGCAGCAAGCCTGCATTGGCCACATTGATAAGATAGGACGTCACACCGGAAGTGTCGTTCGGAACAAAGATATCCGGCATAATACCACCTCCGCCATACACCTTGCGGCCATTCTGTGTTGTGAACACCAGAGATTCGTCAAGCTTGATGGAATCACGGCTGAACATCTCGCCACGGTTATAACGGTCAATGATATCATGACCGTAGACAGCGCTGTTTGAATAGTCTTTCTGGATGCATCGGCCCGAAGGTGTATAGTAGCGTCCTATTGTAAGACGTATAGCACTGCTGTCGGGCAACACTGACTGACGCTGTATAAGCCCCTTACCGAACGAACGGCGTCCCACAATCAGAGCGCGGTCGTTGTCCTGGAGCGCACCGGCAAAAATTTCGGAGGATGATGCCGAGAATTCGTCAAGCAGCACAACGAGCTGTGCATCCTTAAATGAGCCGTTACCGTCAGCCTGAATACCCTGTGTGGAATAAAGGTCACGCCCTTTGGTTGTTACAATGGTCTGGCCCTTTTCAAGGAATTCATTTACCATGAGGAACGCAATCTCCATGAAGCCACCCGTATTGCCGCGGAGATCGATGACAAAATCCTGAGCACCCTCATTCTTAAGGTCAGTGAGTGCCTGCCAAAACTCATCGTAGGTGGTGCGCCCGAACTTGTTGACCTTCACATAGCCGATGCCCGGACTGACAATATATGAGGCGTCGATAGAGGTGACAGGAATGTCGCCGCGGGTCACATCAAATGCAAGCAGCTTCTTGGCACCCGCGCGCTTCACTCCGAGCTTGACACGGGTATTACGGTCTCCGCGCAGGCGCTTGATCACCTGTTCGTTTGTAATGCCGATTCCCGCCACACTTTCATCATCAATCTTGACAATGCGGTCGCCGGCTTTAAGGCCTACCTTTTCCGACGGGCCGCCCGAGGTCACCTCAATCACTGTGATTGTGTCGTTGTTTATCATGAACTGCACGCCCACACCGCAGAACGAACCGTCAAGATCGTCGTTAACGGCCTGAAGATCCGACGCAGGAATGTAGGCTGAATGCGGATCAAGATTCTGCAACAGACTCGGCAGCGTGTTTTCCAACAGGCTGTCGATATCCACCTCATCCACATAATCCTTGCGGATAAGATTGATGATGGTCTGAAATTTTTTCTGTGTAGGTGTCGGCCCGCTCTCGTGGTTAACAATATCGCCTGCAAGAAAACCCAATATAAACGTCACGGCCATTATGACTGGAAGCCACAGCGCCGCATTAGGAGTTCGCTTCATTTATATTATCAGTAAATAAGATATCATTTCTGAAGAAATCACGCATGAGCCACCGGAGGATTTAGATCCGCGATATGGCAGCATTCCACTCCGGCCCTTCGGAGAAGGTCGATGCCATCAGTTATACGGTAAAGTTCGTGAAAGACAACACGCCGTATGCCGGCCTGAATTATCAGCTTGGAACATTCCACACACGGGGATGCCGTTATGTATAGCGTGGCACCGTCGGCCGAATTATTGCTGCGTGCCACTTTTGTTATGGCGTTGGCCTCTGCATGCAGCACGTAAGGCTTGGTTACGCCAGAATCATCCTCACACACGTTCTCAAACCCCGATGGAGTCCCATTAAAGCCATCGGAGATAATCATTGAATCCTTTACAATTATCGCGCCGACTTTGCGTCGCTGACAATAAGAATTCTCGGCCCATATCTGAGCCATGCGCAGATAGCGCCGGTCGAGAGCAATCTGCTTTTGAGCCTGGTCGGTATGCATAGTTTGCTTTGTCCGGACCTTACCCGGAGTTTAATTTGCAAATTTAGTCATTTTTAAAGATTGCGGCAAAACGAATCGGAGCATATTATCTCACCCACCTATTATTTGTGCCATTATTTGTGCCCAGATGTATCTGAATCCTGTTCAGAAAGGGCTTGAAAAGCGCCGGGATATTCCGCATTGACAACCAAACCGCTTCCGGCGGCGTTTAGTTTTCAGATATGACAATTAACATTCATCATCCATACAGACAAGACATGACAACCGATTATACATCCGGACATTCGTCACAACTACCGCATATCATCGTGATTGGCGGAGGATTTGCCGGGCTCAACGCCATAACTCACCTCGACCTGAGGCTCTGGAGGGTCACAGTAATCGACGCGAACAATTTCCATTCGTTTCCCCCGCTGTTTTATCAAGTGGCCTCTGCCGGCCTGGATGCCGCCAGTATCTGTTTCCCGCTGCGACGTGAACTGCGCAAGTTGCGCTCACCTAACGTGGCATTCAACATGGGGAAGGTCGACAGCATCGACACCAGCCGGAAAACGGTACACACAGATCTTGAGACGCTGCATTACGACCGGCTTATAATAGCCGCAGGAACCACAAACAACTATTTCGGGAACGACGAACTGGCTCAATCCGTATATACAATCAAGTCGACCGACGAGTCAGTCCGCTGCAGAAACGACATTCTGCGGCGACTTGAGAAAGCCGCTATAGAGACCTCGGAGCAAAAACGCAGGGAGATGTTGCATTTCGTTGTGGTTGGAGGAGGTCCGACAGGAGTGGAAATTGCCGGAGCACTCGGTGAGATGAAACGGTATGTGATTCCGCGCGAATATCCCTCCATCCGCCAGTCCGATGTCAGCATAACCATAATTGAGGGCTCATCACGCCTTTTGCGGACAATGAGTGAATCTTCATCAAAACGTGCAGCCGAAGGGCTGGGCGCATTAATGGTCGAAACAAAGCTCAACAGTATCCTTAAAACGTATGACCCCGACAGAAGGTGTGTAGAACTTGTTACAGGCGAGACACTCCCGGCATCCATGGTAATCTGGACTGCCGGAGTCACAGGTGTGCGGTTCGCATTCCAAGGGGTTGAAACTGATGCCAAGACAGGCCAGCCTACATTTGTAAGTAATGGAAACCGCTTGCTCACCGACCGTTATTGCCGCATCAAAGGCTTGGAGGATGTTTATGCCATCGGCGACATATCACTGGTTCTCGGAGATGAGGCTTGGCCAAAAGGGCATCCTCAGCTCGCACAGGTGGCCATACAGCAGGGGAGGCTGGTGGCACGGAACCTCAATGAATATGCCAGACGCGGTGCAGCGGCAAGGATACGTGAGTTTTCATATCGCGACAAGGGCTCAATGGCCACAATCGGCCGCAACCGTGCCGTTGTCGACATGGGCAAAATCCATTTGGGCGGTTTCCCGGCGTGGATGGCATGGATGGGAGTGCATCTGTTGTCGCTGCTGGGCATGCGCAACAAAATCACCGTTCTGATCAACTGGATATGGGCTTATTTCAACTATGCATCGTCGCTCCGGCTTATCATCCGACCGAGCAAATTGCCGAACGACCATATGTGAAACAACGACAGGAAATACTTCATCCTGCATACAGTTTTTTATTCAGGCAGCATGAACGTTGCCGTCACCGCCGACGTTATTTTCACAAAACATTCACAATGAACAACACGTTTCAACTGCGCATCAATGTACTGGCATTACTTCTGATTTCAACTGCAGCGGGAATTGCCGGAAACAAAGATAACGACTATCTGCAACAGCCGCTCCCGGAGCATTGGAGCTATGTGCCTGAACAGACCACCGACATCCCTTCTGACATTAACGGATGGTGGACATCGTTCAACGACTCCCTGCTTGACACGCTTGTGCAACGCGGCATGGACACGAATTATGACGTTTCAGCGGCATTGCATCGTTCCAAGGCAGCCCGCGCAGCGATGGGACAGGCACGTGCCGGATGGTACCCGACGGTATCAGCCTCGGCAGGGTGGACCGCCATGCGGTCAAGCGGACTTACCGGCCCTGTTGCCGGCAACGCCGTGACTGACCGGTTCTTTTCCGCCGGACTTAACGCATCCTGGGAGATAGACATTTTCGGCAAGATTGCAAAGGGAGTGGAGGCCAAACGCTCGGCCTATATGGCTTCACGCGCCGAATGGGCTGGTGTCATGGTCAGCATAACCGCCCAGATAGCTTCGCAATATGTGCAGATCAGGATGCTTCAGGAGCAGCTTGAGGTAGCCCACGCACATCTTGCCACCCAGCAGAAGATTGTAGATATTGCAAAAGCCCGCTATGAGGCCACGCTGTCATCGAAACTCGATGTCGCCCAGGCAGAAGAGACCTACTATTCCACCGCATCAACCATCCCGAATATAGAGAACTCGCTGCATCATGCCGTAAATGCGCTAAGCGTGCTTACCGGTATAGACGCAAGACAACTGCGCGACATGCTCGTGGCCGATTCCACTGCCTCACATCTGCCCGACGCAGTGCAGATGGTCAGCGCAGGAGTTCCTGCCGACTTGCTGAGACGCCGTCCTGACATCATTCAGGCCGAGATGAACGTTTCGGAACTGGCAGCAATGGTCGGCGTGGCAAAAAAGGACTTTCTGCCGACCTTAGCCATAAACGGCTCCATAGGCACAAGTGCCAGAAATTTCAGTGATCTCGCCAAGAAAAACAGCTTCACATATTCGGTGGAACCCACACTGTCATGGACTCTTTTCGACGGTTTCGGCCGAAAATTTGCATTGTCGCAGGCACGCGAGCAGATGAAGGCCGCCATCGACAGCTATAACCTTACGGTCCTTAATGCCGTGAGCGAGGCCGACAATGCCATAAGCACCTATTTCCAAAGCATCAGCTACATGGACGCCATATCACGCATCATCACCGCCAACGACGAGGTGTTCCGACTGGCTGTCGACAGATACAAAAACTCACTGACCCCCATGAGCGATGTGGTCACCGCACAGATAAATGCATTACAGGCCGAAAGCGAGCTTATTAGAGCACATGGTTCTGCACTGTCGGCACTGATAAGCCTGTACGAGGCTCTGGGTGGCGGCTACGAATTAAATTAAACACAGATTTGTCTTACTCTAAACATCAATACCTATTATGAACCGGGTACATCTGTCATTATTAACTGGAGCGGCCACACTGCTGGCGCTCTCATCATGCCATTCCAAGGACTCGGCACACAACGGAGAGGCCACTCAGGATGTAAGCGTAGCATTGCCGACCACCGACTCGGTCACATTATACAAATCTTACCCGGCCTATGTGCAGGCCTCGTCTGAAGCCGATATTGTAGGCCGTGTAAACGGCTACATCACCGAGCAGCTCTATGATGATGGTCAGTGGGTGGCTGCCGGGGCTCCACTTTTCAGGATAGAGTCTACAAGCTATGCCGACAAGGTTCAGCAGGCCAAGGCGCAGCTTGCCACCGCCGTAGCCGCCCATGACTATGCATCAAAACAATACGAGGCAATGAAAAAAGCACTTGAAAGCGATGCTGTGTCGAAAATGGAGGTTATTCAGGCCGAAAGCAACATGCATCAGGCCGAGGCGTCAATCCAGACGGCCAAAGCAGCATTGCAGACCGCCAACACAATGCTCGGATACTGCACGGTACGTGCGCCGTTCTCCGGCCATGTATCCGCCGGAGAACTCATACCGGGCGATTTTGTTGCCGGCGAGAACTCGCCTGTGGTTCTGGCCAGAATTTACGATGACAACTACGTCAGTGTACATTTCTCAATCGAAGACTCAAACTACTTCGAAATAAGCGATACCAAAAGCGGCAAGAAGGTCGATCTGTCGCACGTCCCCGTCACCTTCAGCGATTCCATCCTCACCGAATACTACGGACCAGTGGAATATGAAGCTCCGGGAGTCGACAAATCAACCGGAACCATAAAGCTCAGGGTTAAGCTGAAAAATCAGAATGGAGAACTCAAAAGCGGAATGTTCGCCACAGTAAAACTCCCGTATGCCGTTGATCCGAAAGCAATCATCATACGCGATGCAGCCATCGGCACCGACCAGTTGGGAAAATATGTCTATGTTGTCAATGATTCCGACAAAGTTGTATACACACCCATTCAAGTCGGAGATTTGTACCAGGACACATTGCGCATCGTGTCTTCAGGGCTAAAAGCTACCGACCGCTACGTGACCAGAGCCATGCTTAAAGTGCGCGACGGAATGACTGTAAACCCCGTGCAGACACCCTCGGCCACATCACATCAGACAGCCGCGAAATAACACTTCTATCCGGCAAATAAGGCTTATTATTAATTACGCACGCCATGTTTTCACGATTCTTTATAGACCGCCCGATTTTCTCGACTGTGCTGTCGATTCTTCTGGTGCTGGCAGGAGTCATAACGGTCAAGACACTCCCTATAGCCCAGTATCCGAATATATCTCCTCCCACCGTGGAAGTGTCGGCCACATACCCGGGAGCCGACGCCACCACTGTGGCTGAAGCAATTGGCGAGCCTATCGAACAGGCCGTCAACGGGGTGGAGGGGATGCTCTACATGAGTTCAAACTCCGACAACAACGGATCTTACAGTCTTCAGATCACCTTTGAAAACGGAACCGATCTGGACGATGCCTCCGTGAAAGTACAGAATCTTGTCAGTCAGGCATCCCCGCAGCTCCCATCGTCTGTGACGCAACAAGGCGTGAGCGTCAATGCGCGTTCCTCAAGCATTCTGCTGTTTGTAGCACTGGAAAGCGATGATCCGGAGCGATACGATGCGCTTTATCTTACCAACTACGCCCAGCTTCACATCGTCAACGAGCTTGCCCGAATCGACGGAGTGGGAGGAGCCAACGCCTTTGGTGCCGGCGACTACAGCATGCGGATATGGATGAATCCGGATAAGATGCGTATCCGCGATGTCGACCCGGCAGATGTCATTGCAGCCATAGAGTCACAGAACATGGAGGTATCGGCCGGTTCTGTAGGGGCACAGCCATCAAGCACCCCCGCTGAATTTCAGTTCACACTCTCCTCCAAAGGCCGGCTTGTCACTCCTGAAGAATTCGGAAACATAATCATAAAAGTTGATAAGAACAACAACATACTGCGGCTTAAAGACATTGCGCGTGTGGACCTCGGAAGCGAGAGCTACGGCAGCGTATCCCGCGTGTCGGGCCAGCCGGCCGGCCTTATAGGCATATACCAGCGGTCGGACGCGAACGCAATCGCAGTTGCAAACGCTGTGGAAAAGAAACTCGACGATCTCGAGCGGTATCTGCCGGATGGCGTTCACTGCCGGATACTTATGAACACCACCGACTTTGTGCACGAGTCAATCGATGAGGTAATGGTAACCTTTGTGGAGACCACTTTGATCGTGATGCTTGTCATACTGCTTTTCCTGCAGAACTGGCGGGCGGTAATCATACCTATGCTGACAATCCCGGTATCTCTGATAGCTACGTTCGCTGTCATGAAGATTCTTGGGTTCTCGTTGAATACCCTTACACTGTTCGGTCTCGTGCTCGCCATCGCTATTGTGGTGGACGATGCCATAGTGGTGGTGGAGGACTGTTCGCGAATAGTGGACGAGGGGAAGATGTCGCCGGCCGACGCCGCAAAGAAAGCCATGGTGGAGCTGCAGGGACCGGTGATAGGGGAGGTGCTTGTACTTTTATCGGTGTTCATCCCCACGGCATTCATATCGGGCATAACCGGAGAACTCTACAAGCAGTTCGCCTTGACAATTGCCGTTTCCACAGCATTCTCGGGTTTCAACGCACTTACTTTTACTCCGGCGATGTGCGCATTGTTCCTGCGACCAAAGAAACAGACGAAATTCTTTCTATACCGCTGGTTTAATGCCGGATTTGCCAAAACTCTAAGCCTGTACTCGAACGCCATAGGCAAGCTGTTGAAACGTCCGGTTGTTGCCATCGGGATATATGCCGCGCTGTGTATCGGCGCGTTCTGGGGATTCAGCCGCTGGCCAACGAGTTATGTTCCGGAAGAGGACATGGGGTATTTCCTGACCTCGCTACAGCTACCCACCGGGGCATCGCTCGACCGTACTGACAAGGTGGTGACACAAGCCTCAGACATTCTGCTGTCAATGCCGGAGGTTGCGGATGTGATTGAAATGTCAGGATTCTCCTTTATGGCCGGAGGTGCAGGCAGCAATCTCGGAACAATGTTTGTGGTTCTGAAACCATGGAGCGAGCGAAAAGGGAAATCGCACACCGTCGAGGCGATAATGAACCGCTTTAACGAAGAGTGCGCCGCCATACAGGAGGCCGTGATTTTCGCTCTCAACCCACCGGCTATTCCAGGTCTCGGTCTGACTTCGGGGCTCGCAATGCAGCTTCTCGACATAAACGGGCATGGAGCCGCCCAGATGTCAACCGTGCTTGACGACATAAAGCGTGAAGCCCGTAATTATCCTGAAATAGCATCAATCACATCACTGTATGAAGGCGAAGTGCCGCAGTACCGCCTGAAAATGAACCGTGACAAAATCCAGAGCATGGGGCTCACAATGGAAGATGTCTATTCGGCTCTTTCAAGTTTCGTGGGAGGACGCTATGTGAACGATTTTGTGGAGTTCAACAAGGTATATCAGGTGAACATCGCAGCCGACGACTGGGCCCGCGCCAATGTGGGCGACATAATGCGGCTCAGCGTACGCGGCAACACGGGCGAAATGGTTCCGTTCGGCTCCTTCGCCAAAATAGAACCTATAATGGGTTCGTCATCGATCAACCGTTACAACATGTATGAATCCGCATCGCTAACGGCAACACCCGCTCACGGCAGTTCATCTTCACAGGCCATCAGCGCGATGGAGGAGATAGTGGCGAAAGCCACAGGCAACTCCTACGGATACGCATGGACCGGCGAGGCATATCAGGAGACTCAGACCAGCACTACGGTGTCAACCGTACTGATTTTCGCATTGATCATGACCGTGTTGGTTCTCGCTGCACAATATGAGAGCTGGACCGACCCGCTCGCTGTGGTCATTGCTATGCCTACGGCCATACTCGGCACTATCGTAGGATGCCTGTTCATGAATCAGAGCATAAGCATCTACACGCAGATAGGCATTGTGCTGTTGCTGGGCCTGTCGGCTAAAAATGCCATCCTCATAGTTGAGTATGCCATAGACTACCACAAGGCAGGTATGTCCATAAGGGAAGCAGCACGTCAGGGCGGAATTGTCCGCTTCCGCCCAATCATGATGACTGCACTGGCTTTCGTGTTCGGTGTCATGCCTATGCTTTTCGCCACGGGGGCCGGAGCGCAGAGCCGAATCAGTCTCGGAGCTGCAGTGGTGTTCGGTATGGCCGTCAATGCGATAATCGGAACACTGTTTGTGCCTAATTTCTGGGAACTGTTCCAGAAGTTCCAGGAGAAGTATCTTTCCAAGATCTTCGCCGGAAGCAAGCAGTCGGCCACACCTGCCGCCACTCCGCAGAAGACAGACGGCAATGGCGTATGAGCGTTCTTAAGAATGTATGATAACGAACGAAGGCGATGGATTCAATTGTAAATCCATCGCCTTCATTTATTTCGTCAGTACCTGTATCGATACTTTCAGGTTATGTGTGTAACCACCATAACCGGTGTGCCTTATTTAATCAGTGTACTTTGACCTCAAGAGCTTTGTAGGCGCGCTCTGCCTTTGCGCGGGCTGCGGCAACGGTCTCGTCTGTGGCAAGAATCACGGCCATGCGGCGATGCCCCTTCACTTCCGGTTTTCCGAAAATGCGGATCTGCACGCCGGGCTCACGGAGCACCTGCTCGAGATTTCCGAATTCCACCTGTTTGCTGTCTCCCTCTACAACAACTGCGCGTGAGGCCGAGCATCCGAGGAAACGGACTTCAGGAACGGGGAGGCCGAGCAACGCGCGTGCATGCAGGGCGAATTCGCTCAGCTCCTGAGAAATCATGGTCACCATACCGGTGTCGTGCGGACGGGGTGAAACCTCGGAGAAAATAACGTGATCATCCTTCACGAACAGTTCCACGCCGAAGATGCCATATCCACCGAGGGCGTCGGTGATTTTTTTTGCTATCTCCTGTGCCTGTTTCAGGGCTTTCTTGTGCATTCGCTGCGGCTGCCACGACTGGCGGTAATCACCGTTGACCTGTATGTGCCCGATAGGCTCACAGTATGCAGTGCCTGACACTGAACGTACGGTGAGGAGTGTTATCTCGTAGTCGAAGTCAACGAACCCCTCCACAATCACACGGCCTGCGCCGGCGCGGCCCCCGCTCTGAGCTTCGTTCCATGCAGCCTCAACCTCCTCGGGCGATTTCACGGTGCTCTGTCCGTGACCCGACGAACTCATAACGGGTTTCACTACACAGGGGATGCCGATAGCCTCCACTGCTTCGAGAAACTCCTCTTTGGTCGAAGCGAAACGATAGGGGGATGTGGGCAGCCCGAGCTCTTCGGCAGCAAGACGGCGTATGCCCTCACGGTTCATAGTCAGCCACGCGGCACGTGCGGTGGGAGTCACATTGAAACCCTCCTTTTCCAGTTCCACAAGTTCGGGTGTAGCAATTGCTTCTACCTCGGGAATAATGTGATTAGGTTTCTCACTTTCGATGACGCTGCGCAAGGTGTTGTTGTCAAGCATGTTGAGCATATGGCTACGGTGTGCCACCTGCATTGCCGGAGCATTGTCGTAGCGGTCGCATGCCACCACTTCCACACCCATGCGCATCAACTCTATTGCAACTTCTTTTCCTAATTCGCCGCTTCCCAGCAACAGGGCTTTGCGGGCCACCGGTGTGTACACCGAACCAATTTTTGCCATAAACAGACTCTATTCTCTAAATATTTTTATTCCGGAAATTGCACAAATTCCGAATTCGGGTGCAAATTTACATTATTTTTGTAATAATTAAAATAGAGGCGACACAAGCCTCGGTAAAAAGTTTAGCAAAAAAATTGCTACCTTTGCACCTGCATTTCGCGCGGGGGATTAATTACAGTTCATCATCTGTTCCGCCTCCCGCTGCGCTGCACGCACTCCAACTGATGTGCGTGCACTTTTCCAAACATCGATTTCACAACAGTAAATGGACGATAACTGCCAGATATTTTCGTTCGGACGTTTTGAACTGAATCCAAACGATTCGAACAATGCTCCCGACTGGAACTGCCTGCCGGTGCTCCCCACACGTAACCTCGTGCTCTTTCCCGGTGTCACAATCCCCATCAGCCTTATGCGTGCCAGCTCGCTGGAACTGGCCAAAACAGCATCTGAAAAGCACATCCCGGTAGGGATTGTTTGCCAGCTGAACCGTCAGGACGACAGCATCTCGGATACCGCGCAGCTGTGTCAGTATGGCGTCGTTGGTGATATCTTGCAGGTAATCGACCTACCCGGCAATGAGCATACCGCACTGGTGCGTGCAAGGGGGAAATTCAAGATTACCGGAAAAAGCGACCAAACTGTAATAGACAAGGCTTTCCATATCTGCGCAAAGCCGGTGACCGACAGGGTGCCGTCTGCAAAGGACAATGAATTCAATGTCCTTATCGATTCCATAAAACAGCTGTGCACCGCCATCGCGAAAAATGCCGACGGAGCGGAAGGGTTGCTCATGACCATAGAGCACACCACCGATCCGACCGACCTTGTCAACACCACGGCCACGCATCTCCCGCTAAATCCGGCCGACAAAATGAAGATGCTGTCAAAGCATCTCATCAAGCAACGTGCCTTCGAGTTGTTCCGGTCCATGTCGAAGCTGATGAACAACATGGCCATAGCCAACGACATCAAGGAGCGTGCAAAGGAGGAGATGAACCAGCAGGGCCGGCAGGCCTTCCTGCAGCAGCAGCTCAACACCATCCGCGAGGAGCTTTACGGTCCGGAAGGGGAGGAGATTGACAATCTCCGCAAAAAGGTGAAGGAACTCGAACTCCCGGAAGCGGCGGCAAAAACCGTGGAAAAGGAGATTGACAAACTCTCGCGCATCAATCCCGCCATCCCCGACTACTCCACATTGCTGTCGTATCTGGAAACAGTGCTTGACCTCCCGTGGAACACCACCACTGAAATCAACAATGATTTTCAAGAGGCAGAAAACATACTGAACAACGACCATTACGGCCTGGAAAAGGTCAAGGACCGTATCCTTGAACAGATGGCCGTCATCATCAACAATCCCAAAGGTCGCGCCCCCATAATCTGCCTGGTTGGAGCTCCCGGTGTCGGTAAGACATCACTTGGACAGTCCATTGCAAAGGCTCTTGGCCGCACCTACCAGCGGGTGTCGCTCGGCGGTCTGCATGACGAGGCCGAGATACGCGGCCATCGCCGCACGTATATAGGAGCAATGCCCGGACGTATCATGGATTCCATCCGACGTGCCAAATCGAAGAATCCGGTGATACTGCTCGATGAAGTTGACAAAATCGGTGCCGATTTCAAGGGCGACCCCTCGGCGGCTCTTCTCGAGGTACTTGACCCGGAACAGAACTGCCATTTCCATGACAATTATATTGATGTAGATTTCGACCTTTCCGACGTTCTGTTCATTGCCACAGCCAACACTCTCTCCACCCTGTCGCAGCCGTTGCTCGACCGCATGGAGATTATAGAGATTTCAGGCTATCTGCTTGAAGAAAAAATGGAGATAGCACGCCGGCATCTGCTTCCGCGAGTGCTGGTGAACCATAACATCACACAGGCCGACATGAATATCAGCGATGATGCGTTGCGTTACATCATCGAGCACTACACGGCCGAAAGCGGTGTGCGTCAGCTGGAAAAATCACTGTCGTCGCTTGCACGCAAAACCGTGCTGCGCAAAATGCGCAGGCAGGATAACCCCTCTGTCATCGAACCGGAACATCTTTACGACTACCTCGGACTGCCGCAAAGACACCCCGACCGTTATGAGGGGAACGATTTTGCCGGCGTCGTCACGGGATTGGCCTGGACTTCGGCAGGTGGCGAGATTCTCTTCATTGAATCCTCGCTGGCCAAGGGGAGCGGCGAAAAACTCACCCTTACCGGCAACCTCGGCGATGTGATGAAGGAGTCGGCCGCGATTGCCCTGCAATATGTGAAAGCCAATGCAGAGACACTTGGCATCCCGTCGGAGATGTTCACCACCCACAACCTGCACATCCACGTGCCGGAAGGTGCCATCCCCAAGGACGGCCCGTCGGCCGGCATAACAATGGCCACGTCGATTGTATCGGCCTTCACCCACAGAAAGGTGCGGTCGAAGCTTGCAATGACCGGCGAGATAACGCTAAGAGGAAAGGTGCTTCCTGTCGGGGGCATAAAGGAGAAGATTCTTGCCGCCAAACGCGCCGGGATAAAGGAGATAATCCTTTCATCGGAGAACCGGCGCGATGTGGACGATATAAACAGCCGCTTCATCGAGGGCCTCACGTTCCATTATGCCGATACGGTGCTCGATGTGCTGCGCATCGCCATAACAGACGAAAAAGCATGAAACAGGCATAAACCCACCACGACCAACCATTCAGACTATGGCAGAAACATCCCTGTTGCAGCGCCTCGACGGCATAGAATCGCGATTTGAAGAAGTGTCGACATTGATTACCGACCCTTCGGTGATTGCGGATATGAAACGGTATGTCCGCCTGAATAAGGAATACCGCGAGCTTGAGAAACTCACTGCGGCCACTCGCCGCTACCGTCTGCTGCTTGCCGAGATCGACGAAGCCAAGGAAATCCTGGAAAACGAGAGCGACGCCGACATGCGCGCCATGGCGCATGAGCAGATTGATGCCGCGCAAAGCGCTCTGCCGGGGCTGGAAGAGGACATCAAGCTGATGCTGATTCCGGCAGATCCGGAGGACGCAAAAAATGCCATTGTGGAGATTCGCGCCGGCACCGGCGGCGACGAAGCCGCCCTGTTTGCGGGCGACCTCTTCAAGATGTATTCACGCTATTGCGAATCGAAGGGATGGCAGGTGGCGGTAACCAGTTTCAGCGAAGGCGCAGCCGGAGGGTTCAAGGAAGTGGTGTTTGCGGTAACCGGCGAAAGTGTGTACGGCACACTGAAATACGAAAGCGGCGTACACCGGGTGCAGCGCGTCCCTGCCACTGAGACTCAGGGGCGTGTGCACACATCGGCTGCAACTGTCGCGGTACTGCCTGAGGCGGAGGCCTTCGATGTGGAAATCAATGAAGGGGAAATAAAGTGGGAAACATTCCGAAGCGGTGGGGCAGGCGGCCAGAATGTAAACAAAGTGGAATCAGGGGTGCGCCTCCGCTACATGTGGAAGAACCCGGTGTCCGGACAAACCGATGAAATACTGATTGAATGTACCGAGACCCGCGACCAGCCCAAGAACAAGGAGCGGGCACTGAGCCGATTGCGCACGTTCATTTACGACAAGGAGCATCAGAAATACGTTGACGACATAGCTTCGAGACGTAAGACCCTTGTATCCACCGGCGACCGTTCAGCCAAAATCCGCACATACAACTTCCCTCAGGGGCGCATCACCGACCACCGCATAAACTACACAATCTATAATCTTCAGGCGTTTATCGACGGCGACATACAGGACTGCATCGACCATCTGACCGTGGCCGAAAACGCCGAAAAACTCAAGGCTTCGGAACTCTGACCGCCGCCATAACAGCAGACTAATTTAAACATCATACAACTATGACTCGTCAGGAACTAATCAACAACATTGCACGGAAGCGTTCATTCCTTTGCGTGGGACTCGACAGTGACCCGCTGAAACTCCCGGAATGCATTCTGAACAAAACTGTATCGCCGGCACAGGCCATGCTTGAATTCAACAAGGCCATAATCGATGCAACCGCACCTTATTGCGTTGCCTACAAGCCCAACACAGCATTTTACGAGGCGCTCGGTGCCGAAGGTTGGGAGGTGCTCGGACAAACCGTGGAATATATCCGCAAGAATCATCCTGACCAGTTTATAATCGCCGACGCCAAACGCGGTGACATTGGCAACACATCTGCACTCTATGCACGCGCGTTTTTCGGACAGATGGGAGTGGATGCTCTCACTGTAGCTCCCTATATGGGATCAGACAGCGTGAAGCCTTTCCTCGGACATGAAGGCAAATGGGTGATTCTGCTCGGCCTGACTTCCAATCCCGGGTCACACGATTTCCAGTTCCTGACCACAGGGGGCGAAGACACCCGTCTGTTTGAACGTGTGCTCGACACGGCACAACAATGGGCCACGCCCGACGAACTAATGTTTGTTGTCGGAGCCACCCAGGGCGATATGTTTGCCACAATCCGCCGTCACGCGCCGTCGAATTTCCTGCTTGTGCCCGGAGTAGGGGCACAGGGGGGTGACCTCGCCACAGTGTGCCGTTATGGAATGACGGATGATTGCGGACTGCTTGTCAACTCCTCCCGCGGCATCATCTTCGCTTCACGCGATGAAAACTTCGCACAGGCAGCGGCCGACGCAGCCAAAGAGCTTGCCGGGCAGATGGATAACCTGCTGAGCGAGTATAGCAAAATTTAACGCGCCCCGTTTAGCTGTTTTCGGAGAAAATGGCTAAATTTGTCTCAATTGTAACTATCAGACCAAACAACCTAAACTTTTCATAAAGTCATGACAACAATCGACAACTACAACTTCAACGGCAAAAAAGCCATTGTGCGCGTTGACTTCAATGTGCCTCTGGACGAAAACGGCCACATCACCGACGACACCCGTATCCGTGGTGCTCTCCCCACCCTCAAAAAAATCCTGAACGACGGCGGCAGCCTCATCATCATGTCGCACATGGGCAAACCCAAAGGGAAAGTTAACCCCAAATTCTCTCTCGCCCAGATCAAGGACGATGTTGCCAAGGCTCTCGGCAAGGATGTGAAATTCGCACCCGACTGCGCCAACGCAGCTGAAGCAGCTGCCAACCTCAAGCCCGGCGAAGTGCTCCTGCTCGAGAACCTCCGTTTCTATCCCGAAGAAGAGGGCAAGCCCGTTGGAATCGAGAAGACCGACGCCGGCTACGATGCCGCCAAGAAGGAGATGAAAGAGAAGCAGAAAGAGTTCGCAAAAACTCTTGCAAGCTATGCTGACGTATATGTAAACGACGCTTTCGGTACAGCTCACCGCAAACACGCTTCCACAGCAGTTATCGCCGACTATTTCGATGCAGACAGCAAGATGCTCGGCTACCTCATGGAAAAAGAGGTTAAGGCTGTTGACAAAATCCTCAGCGACATCCAGCGTCCCTTCACCGCCATCATGGGTGGTTCGAAGGTATCTACCAAAATCGGCATCATCGAGAACCTCATGGACAAGGTTGACAACCTCATTCTCTGCGGCGGTATGACCTACACATTCGCAAAGGCAATGGGTGGCCACGTAGGCCAGTCAATCTGCGAGGACGACAAGCTTGATCTTGCACGCGACATCATGGCAAAGGCCAAGGAAAAAGGCGTGAACCTCGTGCTCGGCACCGATTGCGTGGCTGCCGACAGCTTCTCCAACGACGCCAAGACCCAGATAGTATCTGTAATGGATATCCCCGAAGGATGGGAAGGTCTGGATGCAGGTCCCGAAACACAGAAAGCTTTCGCCAATGTTATCCGCAACGCCAAGACCATTCTCTGGAACGGTCCTGCCGGTGTGTTTGAATTCGACAACTTCACAGCCGGCTCGCGTGCCATTGCAGAAGCTATCGTTGAAGCTACCAACAACGGAGCATTCTCGCTCGTTGGCGGCGGTGACTCTGTAGCATGTGTCAACAAGTTCGGTCTGGCCGATCAGGTTTCATATGTATCCACCGGCGGCGGTGCACTCCTCGAAGCTATCGAAGGCAAAGTGCTCCCCGGCGTGGCCGCAGTGAAAGGCTGATAACCGGTTCAACATACAGGCAGGGCGTCACACCATATAGCAGTGTGGCGCCTTGCCATTTAATAATTGGCCATATTGGCATATTATTGGATAGTAACAGAACAGTTTACGTAGTAGACCCCGACGACAGGAGGATTCACCACTGAAATTAATTGAAAAAATTATTGGATTTATAAAAAAATTTGTAGCTTTGTGTTGTAAAACATGAATGCGCAGTTATGTTGCACATGTAACCGTGACAGCAACACTTGCAATTGGCCATTTTGTCGCTCGTTCATTTAGAAATTTGTTCGATCAACAACATGATTAAAAAAGCACTCGAAAAAGTAATAAGCGACGATATGTCGGAAATCTGGTCAGTCCTTGACAATGAGGAGAAGCGCCGGATTATCGATGCCTTTGTGGTTCATAATTTCAAAAAGAACCAGATGATTTATGCCGAGGGTGAGGAGCCGGAATATCTCTGGTGCCTGCTTCAGGGCAAGGTCAAGAAATTCAAGGATGGAGTAGGGGGACGAGTGCAGATTTTGCGGCTTATCCGCTCCGTGCAGTATTTCGGTTACCGCGCTTACTTTGCCAACGAACCGTACAACTCTTCGGCCGCCGCATTCGAGCCTTCGGTGGTTGGTACCCTCCCCATGACCCTTGTCGAGGACATGATCAACAAGAACCGGAAACTCGCCTGGTTCTTCATTCACGAACTGTCGCGCAATCTCGGCGGATCCGACACAAAAATTGTCAACCTGACGCAGAAACATATCCGTGGCCGTCTGGCTGAGGCACTTATCGTACTGCGCGACCATTATGGCTTCGAGGACGACAACATGACGCTGCGCATTTACATGGCACGCGAGGATCTGGCCAACCTTTCCAACATGACAACCTCAAATGCAATCCGTACGCTGTCAGGCTTCGTGTCAGAAAAACTGATAACGGTTGATGGCCGCCGCATATGCATTCTCAACGAACCGATGCTGCGAAAAATTTCGAAATTCGGATAAATCACTTTCAGGAACATCGTTATCACAACATAAATAGCCCGGCTGCGATAAACAATTTGCAGCCGGGCAGCATTTTATTAATAAATTGCAATGTTGTGATAACAAGAAAACTCTACGGCATATTATTGTCTGTATTAATCGCCGTGGCCGTAGTCACGGCTGCATTGTCGGTCAATGTTGACAAACTTGACGGTGATCCTGCATTCGAGAAAGCCGTCGCAATAATAAAGAAATACGAATCCCTGCACACGGCACGAAACTGGCCGTATGTAGGTTACGGCCACCGTGTGCTGAAAGGCGATCCCTACAAGAAGGGCGATGTGCTGAACGAGGCGGATGCTGAAGCACAATTGAGAAAAGACCTCAAGAAATTCATAAAAATGTTCGACAGTTACGGTAACAACGCATTGATACTTGGCGTTCTCAGCTATAACATCGGTCCGACAAACGTTAAGAAATCCAGTGTAATCAAACTGCTCGAAAAAGACCGCGACAAACTCCGCGCAGCCTATCTGAGTCATTGCAGATATCAGGGGAAAAAACATCAGCAGATTCTACGCAGACGCACGGAAGAGTTCGACACGCTGTTCGGGCTCCTGCTGAACGAATATAAACAACAGTAACAGCGCAATTACCTTTAAGCCGGAGTATAATGAAACCTCTCAGCATAATCGCATCAATAGCAATCATATCGTCAGCTGTGCTGACGGGATGCAGTAACAAAAAACGAGACATGACCAACATGCAAGCCGCTAAAGACGCGGCCGTCAGTAGTGCGCAAGCAGCGCATGACGAAGCGCCGGAAGAACTTACCACATTGGGTGAACAGATTGCTGCCGGAAACGCCAAGGCGTTTGCCAAAGCATGCAGTTACCCTATTGAACGGCCTTACCCATTGCGCAACATCGCCGACACCGCCTCGATGGAGTCCTATTTCCCGGTTATGATTGATGATTCCATCAAACAGGTGATTAAATCCGCAGACAGCAGCAGATGGCACAACACAGGCTGGAGAGGGTGGACACTGGATAACGGCGAGTATCTCTGGTGGGACGGCGACCTGTACGCCGTCAATTATGTCTCCGCAGCAGAAAAAGCGTTGCTCAAGCGTCTGGCTGATGAAGAGATGGAAAGCCTTGCTCCTGAATTGCGCAAAGGCTGGCGTCCATACTTCTGTCTCATAGGTGTTGACAATGGCTCGATCTACCGCATTGACAAAAGTTCTGCCGATTCAGTCTCAACCGGCAGCGTTTCAGACATTGCAACCGAAGCAAACAATGCTTACACCGATACAGACTGCACTTACCGATTGCTTGTATATACTAAAAACAGCGACCTCCACACTGCACCGGCCGACTCGATGTGCGGCACAATGAATGTGGAGGGCTCTGCCGGTTCACGCCGGCTGTATTTCAAGAATCGAAGGGGACACCGGGCAGAATTTGCGATGGACATATCTGACGATTCCTCTCCGGCTATTGTCATTGTCAACAGGAGCGATTCGGCATCACATCCTGTGGAACATGTATACTGGCGTGATTATCTCGCCATCCCGCGCTGACCACGCGGATGATACTCATTCATTGCCATCAGCTGTGCTGAGGTCAACGGCATAGTACACTTTCCGGCCTGTGGGATAGATGCCGGCGATAAACATAACGGGATCGGCCGAACTCGACGCCATGATGGCCTTATAGATTTTTTCAACGTCGGCTTCCGACTGCACACGGGCGTTGTTTATCTCAAGGATGATGAAACCTTCCTTGATTCCGGCCCGGCGGAATTTCCCGTCGGACGACAGACCCTTGACCTGAACACCTCCGGCTATGCGAAGCTCACGACGCTGTTCGGCCGTCAGTTCCTTCAGCGCGCATCCGAGAGCCGAGAAATCGTTTGCTTTGGTCATGGCCGTGTCGCCCTGACTGTTACGCAGCGTTACGTCGCACACCTGTGCCTTGTTGTTTCTGACTAACTTTACCTTGATTTTATCGCCGGGACGATACTTGTTGATTTCGCCGAGCAGCTGCGCGGTGTTATGGGTGGGGACATCGTTCACAGCGATAATGATATCACCCTCCTTGATTCCGGCCTCGAGGGCGGCGCTGCGGTCAAGCACTTCGCCAACCAGAATGCCGTCGTTGACAACGGTGATATTTTTCTCCTTAGCAATCTGAGGTGTCAGTTCCGTAAACATAACGCCAAGAACAGCGCGCTGTACAGTACCGAACTGACGAATATCCGAAACCACCTTGGTCACAATCGAAGTCGGGATTGCAAAGGAATAGCCCACATAACTTCCGGTCTGCGAATAAATGGCGGTATTGATACCGACAAGCTCACCCTTGGCATTTACAAGTGCGCCGCCTGAATTGCCGGGATTAACAGCTGCATCTGTCTGGATGTAACTCTCGATACCCATTGAGCCGCCACGAACACCCTGGGCCACGCTGCGTGCCTTGGCGCTGACAATGCCGGTTGTCACAGTAGAAGTGAACCCGAATGGATTGCCCACCGCAAGCACCCATTCGCCCACACGGAGTGCATCGCTGTCGCCGACAGGAATAACCGGCAGATTCTCCGCCTCGATTTTAATCAAGGCTACATCGGTGGCCGGGTCTGTGCCTACAACAGTAGCATTATATATGGAGTTATCATTGAGTGTGACCTCCAGACGGTCGGCACCGTCGATCACATGATTGTTGGTGACAATATAGCCGTCTGGGCTAAGAATCACACCGGATCCGAGTCCGCGAGCCTGTTCCTGAGGCTTTTCCTGCTGACGCGGACGTTCCTGCGGGCGCGGAATTCCGAAAAATTCATAGAACGGATCGGGCAGATATCCCTGCGAACCTCTCGACATATGCTGTGATGCATAATTCTTGATGCTCACCACACCGTTGATGGTGCTTTCGGCTGCGTGAGTGAAATCGGTCGGAGGAGTTGCCGGGCCACTGGCCACGGTGTAGAAATTGCCGTTACCTGATTGATTGGCGACAGGAGATGTGCCTGTAACGATGTCTGTATGTTTTTCCACAACGTTCAAGGCTACCGCAGTGACTGCCGAACTGAGCACGGCAACACCGCATGCTAAAAATGCAATTTTCGAATACAGTTTCATAATCGAATTTGAAGTGATGGATTTTGGATACAATTGGTATATATGGTTTTCAATGTCTGTTGGATTGTAAAATAACGGAAAAGTTTAGACAAGTGAGGCACACCAGAACAAAGCTTAATAATAATTGGCTAAAGGTCACTGGAATTAAGTGAAATTCACATTAACACTGTTAACAACCTTAACACACGTGCAGGCTTGATTTTCCCGTCAATCCCCTCCGGGTTTTAAATTGTGTGAAAATGTTGCCCGATTCTCAAAAAAGCCCTCACGAAAACGAACCTGAATACACTCTGAGACGTTTAAACGATAGATTTTACCAAGCGCAAGGCTACATTTATATTGGCTGACCCGCATATAGAGCTTTGCCGGATTGAGTTATGGCATTAACGACAACAGACCGACGGACTACATTTAACACTAATCTTTCAATATAACCAGAAAAGATATGAAATACACTAAACCACAACTTCCTTACGCAGAAGATGCTCTCGAGCCTGTGATAAGCAGACGTACAATCGAATTTCATTACGGCAAACACGAGCAAGCCTACATTGACAATCTGAACAAACTGATTGAAGGCACGGAATTTGCCGAACTGCCACTTGAAGATGTAATCCACGATGCTAAAGGCCCGTTGTTCAACAACGCCTCACAGGCATGGAACCACATCTTCTATTTCTTCTCTTTCTCTCCCGACGGCGGCGGAGAACCTGAAGGCGATTTGCGCAAAGCCATAGACCGCGACTTCGGTTCGTTTGAAAATTTCAAGAAAGAATTTGTCGACGCCGGTACAAAGCTTTTCGGCTCCGGATGGGTGTGGCTGTCGCGCGATAACAGCGGACGGCTGTTCATCACTCAGGAAGGTAATGCCGGCAACCCGATTACCGACGGGCTGACGCCTATCCTGACGTTCGACGTTTGGGAACACGCATACTATCTCGACTACCAGAACCGACGCGCCGACGCGCTGAACGCGCTGTGGGACATTATCGACTGGCCGATAGTCGAAGCAAGATATTGATAAATACAACGACTACTACAGCAAACAAGAGCACTTAATTGTAAGCATAATGTGATGAATGGAGAGAGTGGCACCTGTGAAGGCCCCACTCTTTTTTTTATATCAGATGGTCATATGAGGAATTGGTGTCAGAATGTCATATGGAAAGCTATGCGCAAGCCCGAGCGGTCAATTCCGGGGACATTTCGGTAGGACAGGCGCCATACATAATCTATACGCAGGCATTTCAGAAAGTTGTCGATGCCGGCGCTGATTTCCATGTACGGACGGCGATGCATCGGAGTGGCAAGCGCTTCGGCAGGGAAAAGCAGCAAGGGATGCTTTCCGCCAATATCTTCTTTCCCTATTTCATCGGCAGGATTGTTTTTGGAAGTCAGCCGCCCGAGCCATCCGCGGAAGGCAACCACCTCGCGCAGTTTCAGTTTCTTCAGCAGCGGAACATAGTTGAATAACGCCCCGTTCAGCCAATAGGTCACATCCCAGCTTACAAACGAATCGTTGATGAACTCAAGAGGATTAAGGAGTGCGAAACTTTCAGGCTGAATGGTATAGGAGAGGTTGGCATTCGGAGTGAGCAGATGGAAATATGACGTACGGCTCCACTCGTGTCCGCCTTTGAGAATTATGTCGGCGAAACCGAAGGCCGAGAACCAGAAGCGTTTCTGCACGCTCAGTTCGGTGCGGTTCACCGGATAGCGGCTTCCGAACAAACCTTCGGGAGCAAACGTATGGCTCAATACCACGACCCAGGGGTCAAGATTTATGGGTATGCGTGAAGACTTGGTCTGATAGAATTTCTCACCGGGGGCATACCGCAGCTGCACATTGAACAGTGTTTCGTTGAAATGATTCAGCGAATTCCCGTCGGTTGTGACAAACGGAACCCAGGGTCCCGGTTCCTGACGCTCCACAGCGGCACCTACCGACACCGAGAGATTGTTGGCCAATTCAAGTTGATATTTCACCGCCGTCTCCTGTTTGTAGGTTATCAGGTGATTGTCGCCACGCTTGAAGGCAAGAAACATATTGTCGGCATTTGTGAACATATAATGCTGTCCGAGCTGGTCAATGTCGTAACGGTGATTGACTATGACGGAGTGGATAGGGAATTCGCGTGAATGGTATTTTTTCCTGTTGAACGAATACTCCACTTCTGCATTATACTTCCATTTCCTGTCGCGGAAGCCATAGGCCGCATAACCGCGTGCAAACCAGTGAGGCGACAGATTTGCTGTCGTGATGCCACCGGCACGCAAACGCAGTCCTTCCACCGAATTGCCGCTTACAAACGTATTCAGCGGACCGATGTCGAATTTGGAAGGATTACCCGTAGGCACATAACCCACCACCATAAGCTTGATGAACCGCTCCGCGTAGCGATAAACCGGCACGGACCTTAAAGCGGCAAGAAGCTGCTTCATGCGCGGTTCATTTTTGGATGGAGCCACAGGGGTGTTGTCAGCCCAGAAGTTATCCGTCCGGTTGTATGCATCATCGTCGGTGAATTCCGTGCCAAGCTTGTCAAAATAAGCACTCAATGGCGAAGGCGTGAACGAATGGCCTGTATAGCCTGTGGCTCTGCGGGCATACATGCTGGGGGTTCCCTTTATAACTGTAAAGACAGCATCAAATTCATCCAGTGTTTTGAGGCGCGAGCCATCGGGAGCCTTGGCGTATTCCTGAATGATTTTCAGGCGGTCAACAAAATTAAGGTTGATGGTAGGGGAGACTCCCATGTCCACCCGCTTTACAAACATCGTAGTATCGCCCTCCTCGACATAGAGTCGCCCCAGAAAACCAAATGTGGCCGGATTGCGCGGAGCGAAACTCAGAACGATACACCGTGCGTTGTTGATCGTCACGGTATCGGTCAGATAAAACTTGTAGAAATCTGGCGCTATCGGTGAAAGCGGACTGACAAAGCGGTTTTGCAGGAGATTGATATTGTCATCATAAAGATCAACCTCCCTGAACACATCCTCCACCATTGTCTGGATGTTCTGCAGGTCGGCGATATCGTCGATGCCGTTCTGTCTTACCGCATGCACTATCTCCTTTTCACTCTCAGGATGTTTCCGGTATATCACATCACTGATTTTCTCTTTTACTGAAAGCGGCAACACCGGCACGCCTGTTACATCCAGCGTATCGACAAAATCTTTCAGAAAGGAGAATTTGCCCGGCTTCCCTCCGGTTGCAGAGGAATCTGACACATGAAAGTCATGCAACCCGAACGTCATGCGCTCATATTTACGGTAGTTATAGTAGTCATTGCGCCGCGGGTCGTTGGCTCCACGTGCCTGACGGATACGGTTGACAAAGTCGACGGCAGGATTATTGCGCTTTGAGTATTTTTCCTTCGTCCGCTTTACCACCACCTCTTTGAGTGTCACACCACGCAGGGTGTCACCGTCCTCATCGGTGCTGACCGGCGGATTTGCGCCTGAAAGAGCCTGAGGAAGGAAACACAGAAAGGAAAATATTATTGTACCTATTATCGAATTATGTATTTTCAAAGTCGTGTTGAGTCTGAACGAATGCTTAACTTTGCAAAGTTAAGCATTTATACCCCTAAAAATATGGCCAAAGAGATAGAGCGGAAATTTTTGGTGAAAAATTCCACTTTTCGGGAACTTTCCACAACAGCGATCAGGATTAAACAGGGATATCTAAGCCGTCTGCCGGAGGCAACGGTACGCGTGCGGATTGCCGGTGACAAGGCTTTCCTTACGGTAAAAGGGAAGAACGACGGCGCGGTGCGCGACGAATGGGAATACTCCATTCCTGTGGCCGACGCAGAAGGCATGCTCGAAAGATGCGCGCAAGGCAGCGTAATCAGCAAGACCCGCTATATAGTGCCGGAAGGCGCGTACAACTGGGAGGTTGACGAGTTTCACGGCTCACATGAGGGGCTTGTGGTAGCAGAGATTGAACTGCCGCACCCCGACGCCACCTTCAGATGCCCCGACTTCATCGGAGAGGAAGTGACAGGCAATCCGTCTTACTACAACTCAAATCTGTAGCGCGCCGGAAGTGTAGTTCAACGGCGGCACAGTTTCACCACATTCTCAACATGATGAGTATGAGGGAACATATCGACAGGCTGCACGGCCTCCACGCGATATAATTTGTCGAGGAGCGCAATGTCACGCGCCTGAGTGGCCGGATTGCAGCTCACATAGACAATACGTTCCGGAGCGGCGTTAAGAATGACATTGACAACATCCTCATGCATGCCGGCGCGAGGCGGGTCGACAATCATCACATCCGGGCGCCCGTGCTCGGCCACGAAATCATCGGTGAGCACATTCTTCATGTCACCTGCAAAAAATTCCGTGTTCCTTATGCCGTTGACTGCAGAATTAATCTTTGCATCTTCGATTGCATCGGCCACATACTCGATGCCGATGACCTTACGTGCCTTCCGGGCCACAAAATTAGCTATTGTGCCTGTTCCTGTGTATAGGTCATAGACAAGCTCATTTCCGGTGAGGTCCGCAAAATTTCTTGCGACCTTATACAGCTCATAAGCCTGGAGCGAGTTGGTTTGATAGAAAGATTTCGGACCGATGCGGAAACGCAGGCCGTCCATCTCTTCCTCCACGAATTCACGCCCGGAGTGCAGCTGCACGTCAAGGTCTCCGATTGTGTCGTTAAGCTTGGTGTTCACCACGTACATAAGTGATGTAATTTCCGGAAAGGCAGTCCGCAAATCATCAAGCGCGGCCTTTATCACATCCGGGTTGTCCTCGCCGAAAACCACCACTACCATCACCTCTCCTGTTGACAATATGCGTATCATCAACGTGCGCAGGCACCCCTGTTGTGCCCTCAGATCGTAGAAGGGGAGATTATGCTCAATGCCGTATTGCTTGAGGTGCAGCCTGATGCGGTCGCCCAGTGAATCCTGCAGATGGCAGGCCTCGATGTCGAGCACCTTGTCGAATGCGCCGGGAATATGGAAGCCGGCACCCGAGCGGTCTCCGACATCCTCACCCGAGCGCAACTGCTCCCATGTGATCCAACGCTTGTTCGAGAAGGTGTATTCCATCTTGTTGCGGTATTCCCAGATTTTTACAGAACCGATTATTTGGGAAATCGAGGGGAGCTCCACCTTGGCGATACGCGTCAGTGCATCCACAACCTGCTGCTGCTTGCTTTGCAGCTGGAAATCGTAGGGGAGATGCTGCCACCGGCAGCCGCCGCAAGTGCCGAAATGTCCGCACCGCGGAGCTATCCTGACTGGAGATGGTGTGACAATAGATTCGATGTGCCCCTCGGCGTATGACCTTTTTTTACGGTCAATCTTTATGTTGGCCACATCACCGGGAGCACCGTATGGCACAAACACCACCAGATCATCCACCCTGGCAATGGCATTGCCCTCGGCAGCCACAGCCGTTATCTCAACATTCTCCAGCAGCGGGAGTTCTTTTTTCCTTTTTGACATATGAATTATAACATGTGGATACCCCGACTGTCACTGCATGATATGGGCATATGATAGCACTGAAAGCAATCATGCATTGTCGGCTCTGGTTTCACGGCTGCAAAGTTAAAAATTTACTATCGAAATCAACACCGGTTTAACATCAAAAGCGTAATTTAACTGAAATAGGGGTAAAAAATGGGGACCGATTAAAAATATTTCACGGCAAAATCGTATCTTTGCAACTACCATCAAAAACATCAAACAGGCCTGACGGTTATCGTTATACTGACATGCGATGCAAACAGGCAATAGTTTTATACTCGAAATAAATTGAATATTAATCTATTATAATCTTAAAAAACTTTCAACCCAGATGAAAAAGATTTATACATTTGGCGACGGTAAGGCAGAAGGCGATGCTTCAATGCGCAACCTCCTTGGAGGAAAAGGTGCCAACCTCGCTGAAATGAACAAGTTGGGTATGCCCGTGCCCCCCGGTTTTACAATCACAACCGACGTCTGCACTGAATACACCCAATATGGCCGCGACGAAGTGGTCAAAGACATCAAGAGTGAAGTTGAAAAAGCCATAGCACACGTTGAATCCCTCACCGGTACCAAATTCAACGACCCCCAGAACCCGCTGCTCGTTTCCGTACGTTCGGGTGCCCGTGCATCAATGCCCGGCATGATGGACACAGTCCTCAACCTCGGTATGAACGACGCCACAGTCAACGCACTGGCCGAAAAGAGCGGCAACCCCCGTTTTGCATGGGACAGCTACCGCCGTTTCGTGCAGATGTACGGTGACGTGGTTCTCGGCATGAAGCCCAAAACCAAAACCGAAATCGACCCCTTCGAAGCCATCATTGACAAGGTAAAGGAAGAAAAGGGCGTGAAATTCGACACCGAACTTACAGTAGAGGACCTCAAGACTCTCGTAGCCCTCTTCAAGTCGGCCGTTAAGGAGCACACCGGAAAGGACTTCCCCGAAAGCGCCTGGGATCAGCTGTGGGGCGGCATCTGCGCCGTGTTCGACAGCTGGATGAACGAACGCGCCATCCTCTATCGCCGCATGAACCAGATTCCCGAAGAATGGGGGACAGCCGTAAACGTTCAGGCAATGGTTTACGGTAACATGGGCAACAACTCCGCTACCGGTGTGGCATTCTCACGCGACGCCGCCACAGGCGAGAACATCTTCAACGGTGAATACCTCATCAACGCACAGGGCGAAGATGTGGTGGCCGGAATCCGCACACCTCAGCAGATCACAGTTGAAGGCTCGCGCCGCTGGGCTGCCCTGCAGGGCATCAGCGAAGAGGAGCGTGCCGCAAAGTATCCCTCGCTCGAGGAATCGATGCCTACATGCGCCGCAGAGCTTATCGCCATCGCTCACAAGCTTGAGGACCACTATAAGGACATGCAGGACATGGAGTTCACCATTCAGGACGGCAAACTCTGGATGCTCCAGACACGTAACGGCAAGCGCACAGGTGCGGCTATGGTGAAAATCGCCATGGATCTGCTCCGCGCAGGCGAAATTGACGAAAAGACCGCTCTTCTCCGCATGGAACCGCAGAAACTCGATGAACTTCTGCATCCGGTGTTCGACAAGTCCGCTCTCAAACGCGCCCTCGTGGTAGCCAAAGGTCTGCCCGCATCTCCCGGTGCTGCAACAGGTCAGGTGGTATTCTTTGCCGACGATGCAGAGGCATGGGCTGAGAAGAAAAAGAAAGTGGTTCTTGTCCGCATCGAGACATCTCCTGAGGACCTCCGCGGTATGGCAGTGGCTCAGGGTATCCTCACCATGCGCGGCGGTATGACCAGCCACGCGGCCGTTGTTGCCCGCGGTATGGGTAAATGCTGCGTATCTGGTGCCGGTGAAATAAAGGTTGATTACGAGGCCCGCACAGTAGAAATGGGCGGCAAAACATATAAGGAAGGTGACTGGATTTCGCTCAACGGTTCGACCGGCGACGTTTACGATGGCCAGGTGCCCACCGTGCAGCCCGAACTTGACGGTGACTTCGGCGCAATCATGAACCTTGCTGCAAAATACACCAAGACACTTGTCCGCACCAACGCCGACACCCCGCGCGACGCCCGTCAGGCACGTGCATTCGGCGCACAGGGCATCGGTCTGTGCCGCACAGAGCACATGTTCTTCGAAGGCGACCGTATCAAGGCCGTACGCGAAATGATTCTTGCCTCCGACGTTGAGGGCCGTAAGGCTGCCCTGGCAAAACTGCTCCCCATGCAGCGCGGCGACTTCGAAGGCATTTTCGAGGCAATGGACGGCTTCGGAGTTACCATCCGTCTGCTCGATCCCCCTCTGCATGAATTTGTGCCCCACCAGACAGCCACCCAGAAAGAACTGGCCGACGAAATGGGCATCACACTTGCAGAAGTTAAAGCCAAAGTTGACGCTCTCGAAGAGTTCAACCCCATGCTTGGCCACCGCGGTTGCCGTCTCGGCATCACATATCCCGAAATCACCGAAATGCAGGCTCGCGCCATCATTGAGGCAGCTCTTGCAGTGAAAGAGCGCGGCATTGATGTCAAGCCCGAAATCATGATTCCTCTGGTAGGCTCACTCAAAGAGATTCAGAACCAGGCAAACATCATCAACACCACTGCAGCCAAAGTGTTTGAGGAGCAGGGCCGCTCGATTCCCTACCTCGTAGGTACAATGATTGAAGTTCCCCGCGCTGCTCTGGTTGCAAACCAGATTGCCGAGGTTGCAGAATTCTTCTCGTTCGGCACAAACGACCTTACCCAGATGACATTCGGCTTCTCTCGCGACGATGCTCCCAAGTTCCTCAAATTCTACAAGGAACACGGCATCATCAAGACCGATCCCTTCGAAGTTCTCGATCAGGAAGGCGTTGGCCAGCTCGTTGAGATGGGCGTCAAGAAAGGCCGCGCCACACGTCCCGACCTCAAAGTCGGCATCTGCGGCGAACATGGCGGCGAACCCTCATCGGTTAAGTTCTGCGCCAAACTTGGCATGAACTACGTAAGCTGCTCGCCCTTCCGCGTTCCCATCGCCCGCGTTGCTGCGGCGCAGGCTGCCATCGAAGACTGAGGCTAACTTAACATAATCCGATACTTAGGCGGTAACGTCCCGATAAAAAGGGGCTTACCGCCTAAGCTGTTCTTTGGCGGTTCGTACATTTGGTATTGCGCTGTTAGTGTACAAATAGCGAATCGCCTTCAGTCAGAAAATAGTTTATCATGCGTCGTTACCACATTTCTTATCGTCCTCGGCGCGTCTGGCGTAATTACGATATAAGCCGCTGAAAAACAGCATGCATACTAATGATGAAATGAACTGCCACGTCATGTAGCACTCCGAGTCTGAAGTCCACAGTCGTTTCACGAAAACAATGACTATAAAAATCACTGCACTGAGTAAAAAGAGCACAAAAGAGAGATTCCGCTTTGCCTTATTTGTCATTGGTAACATGTCGTTTGGTTGGTTCTATCTATTAGACGCAACTAATTGTAAAGAAGTTGCAATAAGTCAATCCATAAACTACGATTTAAATAAAATCATAGTTTATGGATTTTAGGTTGAACCGGAATTTCCCTGTTTTCGAAGATGGCTGGATGAAAATTGAATTGTACCAAAGTGAGGAATCTTTTATGGACTCCCTATAAAACGCAGGCTGATTTGCCTAATACAAGTATGGTCAGCTCAACTTACTTTGCAGGATAGCGAGAGAGGATTTCGAGGATGGGCTGCCGGATTGATTCTGCCCAGTTGTAATAGCCCAGATCGGAAGGATGGGTTTTGTCGGTGCAGGAAGAGCCATCCGTGTCGGCCACCGGGTAAATGAGATAGATGTTGGGATCCGATTCCATGGCCTTGCGCACCACATCTTCAGCCGCCGCCATTTTTTCAGTCTCGCTGCGATCGAGTGCGGTATTGAAATTTCGGCCGCCTCGATAGATGGTTTGCTGGAAAATAAGAGGTGTTGTGGGATGCTTGGCTCGGATAGTCTTGACAAATTCAGCAAACAATTCCCTGATTTCAGGTGCCTTTGGATTTGAAAAGGCATCAAAAACAAATGCATCGGCCTCAGTGTCGGCCAACACCCGCGCATAGCTCTGCTGGAGTTTTGAGTTGCCGCTCACGCCGAGTGAACGGACATCAAGTCCGGTGGCACGCTGAAACTGCAGCGGATAAGGCATACCCGGACGGTTAGAGCTTGTGCCGTGTGTGAAGCTTGAGCCCCAGAACACCACCTTACGGCTGAATGGATTGGGAGCGGGAGCGATTTTTGCGCCGGAATCAACGCCTACATACACCTCATCTATTATGCTGCGCAGAGGGAGATACAACAGACATTCCTTTTCACCGGGCGCCATATTCGCAACCAACTTCACCGGTTTGCCTTCCTCTGAAGGGACTCCGGATCCTGCATACAGCCATTTGCCATCCCGGCGTATATAGAGGTCTCCTCCGGCAAATGCGATATTATTGGTATTGTAACCCGACATACGTTTTTTATAGTCAAAATTAAGGAGAATTTCGCGGCTGTCAGTAGTAAACACGAGCGCGAGCCCCGCCGGCGTCTGGTTAAGATACTGCCGCTGATAGGCGGTGAATCCGTCATATTTAAGTGTATCTACACGTGCGTAACGGTCGGGCGTAGTCATGAGCTTGCCGATCAGGGTTAGATTCTTACCGGGCACATACTGCACATTCTCTGATGCAAAGGCCATAGGCATGGCTGCAATCACAATCAACGCAGCCGCAAATAATCTTTTAAATTTCATGGATAGAGTTATTATAGAAACCAAGAGTTATGTGATTAATGATTCACGTTCATTTCCGTTTCAGGACAAACTGCTGAATTTTCAGGATAAAGGTAGAACAAATGCCTGAATATATATTGCTTAATGACACGATTTTAAATGCATCATTTTTGTGTTCAATCATTAATCCTATGTCATGCAAGCAATTGGGTGAATACCTCAAAAACGCAACAAAACCGCAACAGGTGGCACTATCCCCATTAGGGATAAAATCGAAGCGCTGTGCCAAAATTCTGACACAGCGCTCGGAATCGCATTGGATCGGATTATATCAATAGAGGAATTTACATTATCTTGGCGTCAGACGCACTACAGCACCACCTCCTTTTACCAGTGCCAACGGAAGAGTGTCACCTCGCTTGACGGGACGTTTGATCACATCATAACGACGGGGATGAGCCTCCGAATCAGCATTGTCAGCAATTATCTCTGCGTCAAAGTCTTTCCCTTTGGGAAGGAAATCAAGCTTGACATTGTAATTGCGCGCATTGTCGGATGTGATGGCGCCGATATACCAGTTGTCGCCTTTGCGTTTGGCAGTGAGGATGTGTTCACCAACCTCGCCATCGAGGGGACGTGTCTCATTCCATGTCGTAGGAACTGTCGAAACGAACTTCTCGAGAGCCGGATATTTTGCATACTCTGTGGGGGAGTCGCAAATTGAGGCGATACCCTGATCAAGGACTACAAACAGTGCCATTTCATGAGCGACGGTACCACGCGACATAGGGGGTGTGTCATCGATGTCGATGGGGCGGAAATCTTCTTCAGTCACCTGACGCAGCGAACCGGGAGTAAAGTCGGTGGGACCTACGAGCAGACGGATATAGGGGAATGTGCAGTGATGACGGGGCGAAATGGTATGGTCCCAGAAGTTGCATTCCTGACCGCGGTTGGCTTCATAACCGAGCACGTTGGGGAAAGTCCTGTTGAGACCTACTGGAACGGGGCAACCGTGGAAAAGTACAACCATTTTTTCGTCCGCCAGACGCTTGGCAAGCTGACGCTCCCAACGCATGGCCACCTGGTCATTGCGCTCAAAGAAGTCAATCTTGGCCCCTGAAACGCCGTACGATTTCATCTTCTTAACCCAATCGTAGGGAGCTTCGATGGGGCAGGTTACCCATGTCCACACAATGATACCCACGCCTTTTTTAGCTGCGTAATCGCAGAGCTGTGCGATATAGTCCTCAGACCATCCTGCGTCGAGAGTAAGATAGGGGATGCCATTCTTGGCAGCCCAGTCTACATAGTATTTATAGAGTTCGTAGGTGAGGTGCTTCTTGCCCACAGGGAAATCGACGCCTTCGAGCATGGCTTTATGCCACCATTCCCATGCACTTGCACCGGTTTTGATCCAGCTGACGTCTTCAATCTCACAAGGATCGGCCAAACGGTACACCAGTTCGTTGTTGAGCAGGTCGATATCGCGTTCGGAGGCTATGAACACACGCCAGGGGAGAGTGCGGCATCCATTGATGCGGGCGATGTATTCCTCGCGGGTTTCAACCAAGTGCATGGAGAAATACTTGTCGTTATCTTCTGCATTTTCATCAAGCACATATATGGGATATGCTGCCCAGTGGCCATGCACTTTTTCGCCCTTGTCGGGCTGCAGATACAGACCGGGATAGTCATAGGTATTGGCTTCGGTAACGGCCACCTTAATTTTCCCGCCCGGAAGAGCGAACAGAGCCGGGGTGGTGCTGATGATACTGTCGGGAATAGCTGCGATGCTGTCGTATTCTATGTATGCACGTTCGAAATTGCGGTAAGCCTGGTAAACTTGGTGCGGCTGACGCTTCCTGTCATATTCGGTCAGGGTGTTTGACTCGCACTGCGGATAGAACACCTTCACGGGCCCCTTACCGAAGTCGACATCGAACAGCTCGGTTGCAACAGTGATTTCACGAGGATAGTTGAGGGTCCAGCGGAATGCCACACCTTCATCGTATGCGCGGAGTGTGAGCTTGTAATCACCGCCATCGTATCCGAGGGTGAGTTCATTGTAGTTGTCGGTGAGCGTGCTGTTCTTTCCAACAGGGACGTTTATCACGCCTCTGTTGGAATCCCTTTCGGACGACGTCACTTTCCCGTCACCAATCTGATTGCCATTGGCCTCAACAATTCCGATCACCGAATTTTCAATGATTTTCTTACCCTTGTAGTCCACCGAATAGGTGGGGGGACCTTCGCCGGCCTTCACCGACAAAGTGTAGGCCTTGTCGGGCGATTTTACTTCATAGGTTTTCGCCGCCGACGGCAAAATTGTCGACAACAAAACCCCAGGAAGTACAAATAATAGTTTTTTCATGAGAATGTGAGAATGATATTAGGTTAGAGTACAGCAAAATTAGCCAAACATCACTTCGTATAAAATAGATATTGCCCGGTAAATAGATGGACTATTTCACGATTTTAATAACAACTCAATAAAACGGGGCAGGAATCTTTCGAACAAAATGACTCCGGACAGAAATTCCGCTTCCGATTCGTGCCATAGTGGCGCATGAATCGCGGTGAATTCTGTCCGGAGTCCTAATTTTATAAACGGCTGTTACTTATTGGCCACGGCGTCGAGTATCGCCTTCCTGTATTTGTCGTGGTCGCGAAGGTCAGGACGTCCCACTGCCTTGCCGTCGCGGCCGACGAGAATGTAGTAGGGGATACCGTCAACCCCGAACCGTGAACGGATGGCCGAAATCTGTTCGGGCATCAGGCGGTAATGTATGCCCCGAATATCGGGAATCATCTCAAGATATGATTCAATGGGCGACGAGTCATCAGCGATATATACCCAAACGATATCGTCGGACGAGAGTTCGCCATCCTTCAGCGGCTCATTCTCCTTGATGGCCGCACGGCAAGGTCCACACCATGTGTTCCACAGGTCGACCATCACCACCTTCCCCCTATGGGGAGCCACAATGGCATTCAGAAGTTTGTCGGGCGCCACATCAGGTGTGGGAACAATGCGCTTTGCCGCCTCGCTTTTCATAATTTCAGACGTTCGATTGCGGCGGTATTCCACTGCTTTAGCATAGAACGGAGTGCTCAACTTCCTGAGCCCCTCAAGCTGTTCGTCTGTAAGTTTGCCGGATTTGGCTGCCTCCGATGCCGCCGTATAGCTTTCAAGCTCTGCAAGCAGACGTCCGTCGGCTCCGGCTTTGTTCCACATTGATCCATTGTCAGAAAGCTCACGCGGGCCGAAATTATCGAGCATCAGATAATCGGGGTTGTTCAGATTCACTTTCCCGGCCACTCGCCTCAACTGTTCGTCTGTAAATTCAATCTTAGCACTGTCGGGAGGAACCGGAGTAGACCACCCGCCATGTTTGACCCTGTAGTCCTGACGGTAAATGCCGGGAGCACTGCTTACCGCAACAATCAGGCTCGCATCAAGCTCTGTCTGTCTCATTCTTTTTGCAATCGGGCTCATATCCGATGCCTTGATTGAATCCTGCAACGCGGCATGCCGGGAAAGAATCATATCGAGATATTCCTCAGGCGACATATGATAGTCTGCGAACCCCTCGGAATATATATCAAGCGCATACATGCCGTCGTCGCCCAGTTGCAACGCATGTTTCAGCGGTCCGTATTTTCCGGTAGCATAGAATTTCGGGCGGTTGGGAACACTGTCTCCGCGAATTTCCATATTGCGGCGTCCGCTGGCCGTCATATCTCCCCAGAATTCAATTGTTTCACCGGGAGCAAGGATTGCATCGGTAAAGAGCCGGAATTCTCCCACAATTGTTGTCCACAAAATCGAGGGTCCGGAAATCACATCCTTGAATGTGGCATTACCCAGACTGTCGAGCGGCAGTGAGGCTCCCTGAATCCGTTCTCCATCCATGCTATAAAGGAAATATTTGATATCGGGTCCCATTTCAGGACGATAACCCACAAGATGGATATTTACCGTCACCGAATCGGTGTCAAGAACCACGCCCGGCCATTCCGTTGTCACCTCCTCGCTGAGAAGTTCCGACGGAATCTCGTTGAACCGCGACGGTTTCCCTGGCTTACCTGTCAGGTCTATGCCATAGAGGGTCCAGCCCTTCTCCTCCTCAAACGTACTGAAATCAATAGTCTTCACATCCGAGGGAACCGGAGGAAATGCGAGAGTGAAATGAGTTACTCCGGAATCCGGCATCCAGAACTGCTTGTCCAGTTCTATACCGTCGGCCGACTGAATTTTAAGGGTATCACCTCCGGCAATGATAGCCGCCGATGACGGTATGCTGATCCAATAATCCGGGAAATAATGCACCACGGCATGAAGCACTGTTGATGAATCCGTCAATTCCACTTTGGTAAACGAGAGGAACTCCGTGTTAGCACTTTCAATGAATGGCCGTTCAACAGTGCCTCTGTTATTGAAATGCGTGCAACTTACGGTGCACAGCATTGCCGTCAATGCAACGGTCTTAAACAGATTATTCATAAAACTATATTGTATCTGAATTAGGTATTAGAACTTGATTGTCAAATCACAAAGTTAACTTTTTTACAAATTACCATGTCGGATTCACAGATTAATTTCAGCACTACATCAGCTTATCGCCGGATAGTGACGCCACAAAAGACACCAGCCTGATTCGGGCCGGTGCAGGCACGCGAATCAGGCTGGTACTGACTTGTTTAAAGATGATTGCTGCGGTAGAACTCCAGTATGCGGTGGCGCAGAAGATACTCATAATGCGCCTGAATGGAATTCACTTCCGTGCGGAACAGATTGTTTTTGGCTATCTCGAATTCCGCAGGGGTTGAACGCCCCAGATTGTACTTCTCCTGCGTGGCTTCAAACGAGAGGCGTGTTTTCTCGAGAGTCTCTTTCGAGGTGAAATATTTGTCGCGGGCTCCGCGGGCCTGATAATAGGCGAGCTGAATGGTGCGGAACAGATCGGTCTCCGTCTGGTCGAGCGCAAGTTCAGCCTGAATTTTCTGGATTTTGGCACGGCGCACGCTGTTGCGCGTGGAAAACGCATTGAAGATAGGTATCGACAGGTTTACACCGATATAAGTGGAGTAATTGTGTCGCATCTGGTCGCCGAACGATTCGTGAGGCATTCCGCCGACGGTATAGTAACTCGACCCCACGTTGGCGCCGAAACTAAGGGTAGGAATGTATCCTGTCTTGGCAAGAGAAATATTCCTGTCGGCCACCTCAATGCTCTGCCGTGAGGCGAGAATCGAGTTGTTATGCACCAATGCGGCATTGAACACGGCATCGGCCGTGGGAATTATGGGTTCGCCCTCGTCAATAGGGGTGATGTCGAAACCTGCTGCCGTGGGGAGCTGAAGCAGGTTTGCAAGCTCCACCAGTGCGGTCTGCACATCGTTCTCGGCTGTCACAACCTGAAGTCGATCCGTTGCCTGCTGCGATTCGGCATCATAAAGGTCGGCCTCGGCAACTTTTCCCGCTTCAACCAATGCTTTCTGACGCTCCACCTCATATGTGGAGTAATCAAGCTGCGAACGCGAGCTTTCAAGCACCTCCTTTGCGTAGAGCACCTGAAGGTAACTGCTTATGACATTCAGGGTAACATTATCTTTGGCCGCCTCATAATCGTAGAGGAGTTTCTGCAGATTCGATTTCGCCACTTTCAGCTGACGGTACTCCGACAATCCCTGAAACAGCGGCAGATTCAGGTTCGCCCCCCACTGGAATGAAGATGTGTTACGGTCAGCATATGTATTTTCTGCCGTCAGACCACGCCCGAAGCTAAAGCTTTGCGAAGCCGAGGCACTGACGTTCGGGAGGAATCGGTCCTTGGCTTCGGTAACTTCCAGATCGCCCGACATAATCTGCAGTTTGCTCTGCTGCACCGAGATGTTGTGTTCATGGGCGTAGGCCACACACCGGTCAAGATTCCACTGTTCTGCCACGGCCGAACCGGTGCAGACGATGCATACGGAAGCTGCTAACAAAAAGGCTTTCATATCAATTTATATGTTGCTTGACTGTTTTTCTTATTCCTTTATTTCATTTCCGCGCAATCCGGATGCCGCATTGATACCCGATTCCTTTACTTCAACATTAATACCGTCCGATACACCGGTTTTCAATGCCACACGGTCAAACTGCTGCGCACCTACGCTGTCCTTGAGCACATACACGAATGCACTGTCGCCCTGATATTCCACCACACGTTCCGGCACGGCCATCACGCTGTCGGCTTTCTCAAGGATTACTGTGGCGTTGGCACTGTAGCCGGCACGCAGTTTTGAGGTATCTTCAATATTGAGCGCTGCTTTCACCTCGAATGTGTTGGTTCCGTTGTCGTCTGTTGCCATAGGGGCGATTTTCTCAATCACGGCGTGGTAATCGGATCCTGCCACGGCACCTACTGAAATACGCACATCCATCCCTTCAGTAAGGAGGTCTACCTCGGTCTCATCTACTTTCCCCTTGAAAATGAGGTCGGTCATATCTGCCACTTTGGCCACGGTCGTACCGTCGTTGAACGTGTTGGCCTGGATAACCGAGCTACCCACCTTGATAGGCACTTCAAGCACAACGCCTGTCACTGTGGAACGAACCAGAGTGTTGCTTCCCTGTGCATTAAGTGCCGACACACCCTCGCGAACGATGTTCAACTGATCCTCGGCCTGTGCAAGTTCCTGCTTCGCACGTTTATACGCAGCCAGATCTGTCTCATATTTTTCGCGGCTTTCATATTTCTTGTCGAACAGAGCTTTGGTTCGTTCATATGTCAGACGGCTCTCTTCCAATGAGATGCGGGCAACATTTACGCGGCTTTCGGCCGACGACAATTGTGTTTCCTCCGGAACGACCTGAATTTTTGCAAGAATATCACCGGCCTTTACATGGTCACCGGCCTCAACAAGCACCTCACTGATGATGCCTGAAATCTGAGGCTTGATTTCAATCTCGTCGCGTGGTTCTATTTTTCCCGTCAGCACCGTTGTGCGCTCGATTGTTTCGGTTGTGGGTTTCACAATCTCATATTTCACATCTTTGGGTTTTGAATTGAGATAGAGAAACACGAATGTGCCGATGAAGATGGCAGCTACCACAATCCACAGCAGAATCTTGAAAAACTTTTTCATATGATGAATTTATCAGTTATTATTCTTTTATGTATAAACAGTTGAATCTATTTTCATTTATCGTTAAGAGCCTCCACAGGCTTGATGCGCATGGCTTTGGCTGCAGGCACCAGCCCCGCGAGAGTGCCGAGCACCCCGAATGTGAGCATGATGGTGAGAGCCTGCCACATATTCATCTGGAACTGTGGCGTAGACACTTCGTTTGCCGTCAGCATCTCCGCAATTTCTAGCACAATGGCTGCGAACGTGATTCCGCCAAGGCCGGCAACCGCGGTCAGCATGACGCCTTCCGACAGAATCTGCACGATGATGTCGCGGGGCTTGGCGCCGATGGCACGACGTATGCCGATTTCCTGCGTACGCTCCTTGACAATCACCCACATTATATTGCCGATACCTATCACACCGGCGAGAAGCGTACTTACACCGATGAAAAGCGCCAGAAGCGACAGGCCCGTGAACAGATTGTCGACCATCTCGAACTGCTCGGAGATATCGAACAGCTCCATGGCGCCAGTATCGTCAGGCGCTATATAATGCCGCGTATAGACCACGTGGCGCATGCGGTCGGTAAGTGACGAAATTTTCACGCCGTTGCCAGCTACAACCATAAGCATATCAATGGAGTTGCCGCGTTTGAATGCTCTGCGGAATGTAGATGCGGGAATAGCCACCGATTCATCAAGTCTGCCACCAAGCTGAATATCGCTTGTCTGGCTCATCACACCTATAACGGTGTAGCTGATGCCGTTTACCTGCAGAGTTTTTCCGATGGGCGACATGTCGGTAGGGAACAGCTCGTTTGCCACTTTCTGTCCGATTGTGGCCACTTTGCGTTCAAGCGCTACATCGGCCTGATTTATGAAGCGTCCCGACAATATGGACGGCAGCATCACTTCTCCGTATTCAGGTTCCACTCCAAGCACCGAACCAGACATGGAATAGCGCGCGTTCTGAAAACTTGACGAACCGCTCTGATAGCTTGGCGTTATTGTGTGAAGTTCGGGGAAGTTTGCGCGCAGGCGTGCCATGTCGGTCAGGTCCAGATCCCACGCGCGTCGCTCTGCATTACCGTGATATGGTTTGGTCGTTCGCTGTGCCCACAGAATAGCACTGTTAGTGGCAAAGCCGTCGAAATTGCGCATAAGCAGATCCTTGGCGCCGCGTGCGCCCCCCAACAGGATGGCAAGCATGGCCGTACCCCAGAAAATTCCGAATCCGGTGAGAAATGTACGTGTCTTGTTGCGGGCAAGAGTGGCACCTATCTCTTTCCAGTTTTCTATGTCGAAAATAGTAAGTCGCATGTGATGATGTATATTGTTATCTGGGTTTTATTCATCCCGCAAAGCCTCTACAGGTTTTATTTTAAGAGATTTCAATGCCGGGAACAAACCTGCAAAAGCTCCGGCAAGGATAAGCACCGCGGTTACCTCTATTGCAATCGAGATGTCAACCGACGGATTTGACATGAAATCCGTGTCGCCGAACAGCTTATTGAGTATATAGGTAGCCACAGTTCCGATTACAATTCCGATATATCCGAACAGCGTAGTGATGGCAACGCTCTCCGCCATGATCTGCACAAGGATAGAACGGGGCTTGGCTCCGATGGCACGGCGGATTCCAATCTCGTGCGTGCGTTCCTTAACTGAAACGAACATGATATTGCTGATGCCCACAATACCGGTAAGCAGCGTCAGCAAACCGAGTATCCATATCGAGACATTGAGTATATTCATGGCCTGAAGCCCTTTCAATCCTTGCGAGAACTGGTTCCAGGTCCACACGGCACCAGAATCGTCCGGAGAAAAATCATGTGTTGCGGCAAGAGTCTGACGGATGGCCGTCTCTGCAGCATCTCCATCTTCTATGGTCTCCACGTTCTGCAGCATCACACTCATGCTCCCAAGTTCATCCTTGTTGCCTGCAAGCATCTTGGCAGTGTTGTATGGCACATATATTGTCCGCCCCCAACGGCTTTCATAGATACCTACCACCTTAAAGCTCAAACCATTTATCGACAGGCGTTTCCCTATGGCATCCGAACCGTCAGGAGGGAAAAGCTGTTCTGCCTTACTTTCGGGAAGCACAATGCTTTTGGCACATTCCGCCATATCCTTTTCATTTATGAAGCGGCCATATTTCATCTTGATTTCCGACCGGAGTGTAAGTTCCGAAGGATAGACGCCCACGTATGAAGAGGAGATAGAATGTTTTCCTGAAGAGATGTTACCGCTGTAGCCGTCGATGGTGGAAGTGACTTCGCCCACGAACTTCTTATTCTCATCGGCAATCACCGTCATATCGTTATGCTTGAGTTCAATATTCCGGCCCTCCCGATATCCGTGATAAGGCTTGCTTGTCCTTCCGCCCCACACATTAATTTTCTGCGAACCGGGGGTCATGGCATGCTCCTTGAACGAGTTGGTGACGCCATTGCCCACGCCAAGCAGCACAATCAGCATGAATATACCCCATGCCACAGCCACCCCGGTAAGGGCAGTACGCATTTTGTTATGCTTGAGCGTCTGTAGGATTTCACTTATTAAATCGAACATGTGGTGATTGGTAATGTGGTTGTGATTTCAGGTTTATCAGGTACAATCATACCGTCAACAATACGTATCAGGCGGTCGGTCTGCGCGCCGACACCGGGGTCGTGTGTCACTATTACCACCGTCATGCCATCCTGACGGTTGAGCTGCTTGAACACCTGCATCACGTCTTTCGACGTCTTGCTGTCCAGCGCACCGGTCGGCTCGTCAGCAAGAATTATCGACGGCTTGGTAATAAGCGCGCGGGCAATGGCCACACGCTGTTTCTGTCCGCCCGACAGCTCGCCTGGAAGATGGTGCGCACGTTCGGCAAGCCCCATCTTTTCAAGCTGTTCCATTGCGAGCATGTTGCGTTTGCGGCGCCCCACACCCTGATAGAACAGTGGAAGAGCCACATTCTCAACAGCATTCTTATAGTTGATGAGATTGAACGACTGAAATACAAAACCGATCATCCGGTTACGGTACTCGGCGGCTTTGTTTTCACTGAGATTCTTTATCAGCGTGCCGTCAAGCCAGTAATCGCCGGTGTCATAATTGTCAAGTATTCCAAGAATATTGAGCAAAGTCGATTTGCCTGAACCGGAGGCGCCCATAATCGAGACAAGCTCGCCCTTGTTGATATCAAGATTGATGTCCTTCAGCACGTGCAACGGCACGATGCCGGGATAGGTTTTGTTTACATCCCTTAGCTTAATCATATAACAGTGATGAATTATTGGTCAATTCCACGATTCGGAATTACTAAGTGTCAAATGTACTATTAATTTATGCGTGAAAAACGGCGTGAACGTTAAATCCGTTTAATGCTAAGTTTGTTTAACATCCGTTCGGAAACATTCACGTCTAATAGACGATGTCACGAACGGGAAAGTTGCACCAATCCTTATTTTTTTGCCAGTCTATTTGCACAATTAAACCCTTTGACTTAAATTTGCGTTATAAAAACAAAGGCTATAGAGCCGTGGAGAGGCATTACCGGCCTCCTGAGGACATTGAAATTCTGCCGCATCAAAGTTGATTGGGAAACTCATCAATTATAAGTGAAATACCGAGACAAACTCGACGCGCAATGGCGGGCCCCGACGTCCATTTCATATGGCGTATGCCGGTTAAGTGTTTACACACCGGCCAGGCGGATTACAAAGTGCGGAGAGAGCTCAAAACCTGTCTTTCGGAGTTTCATCGCATCCTTTGGTGTGGCTTTTATATAAAAGAAGAGGCAACCGACCGCAGTGTCAATGGTTGCCTCTTTTTTATTTTACGATAAGATGCTGGATGGAATCGCACATCACCGAATCGGTCATGGCCCATCCCTGAAACTGCCGGAACGACACCGGGACCGACGCATCCAGCCGTGGATAGCGTCGCAACAATCGGCGCGCAACACCCTCGCTTACCACCGCACGGGTAACTTCCCCCAATGCCGTCAGTATCACAAGTTGCTCCGATGAATAGGAAGGGTCTTCATCCACGTAAATTGTATCACCGATTTCATGCGACAGCGCCCTCAGACGGGCTATAAACGGCGAACCGACCGGAACAGCCACATGCTTGTGGCCCAGATCGGTCTGAGTTGCCACCTCCAAAGCACCTGTTGAATCGGCAAGCTGCACAAGCACCTGCCGGTCCACATCGCCCGGATTCACAAAGCAATAATGCGATTTCAGTTCAGCCGTGGCGGGTATGTCGGCCACCACAAGCTGATACCGCCCTTCGTCAAGTCCGGCAAGAGCATCGGCAAGCCGCGTGATGGGATGGAAGCGCAGGGGTATCGTGGCACCCACCTTGGCGCGCAGCAGGTCGTAATACACTCCTGACAACGTATCGCCGTTCATGGTGACTCCCATTGGCGACACTTCTATGGCAACATTGAGCGTATCGCCCGATGCGAGGTGCTCCCGACGTTCGCCCACGCCGGGCGACGAGCACATTTTAAGCCCGACCAGCATGATGCCTGCGGCGGCAATGAGCATCAATACATAAAGCCCTGCCGATCCACGTTTGGATTCCAATCGCTTGTACATCGTCTGAGTGAGATTAAATTATTAAAGATAATCTATGCCTATTTCCGAATTATCAGGCAATCCTTTAGTTGGCGAAATCGATTGAAAGCCCCATCTGAAGGCGGCGCGGATTCATGGGATAATGCGGCATGGAGAAGTAGTTCGTCCCTGTCAAGCCCTGGTTGACATGCGACATCATTACATAGAATCGGGTCTTTGACAGCTTGCAGTTAATATAGACGTCTACAAACGGGTAGTTGCCGATATCTACAGACCGCTGATTATAGAACGACATGGTGGCCGGCTGGAACCCAACGCCCTTGTATTTGGTGAAGTAGTCGCAGTTCACGCCGAACTGTACGAACAGAGTGGCCACCTTGAACATGACATACATGTTGGAATTCACCACAAACTTCGGCAACGGAATCACCGCATCCTCCGTACACTGCTGATAGGTGAGGCGGTTGTCCCAGTGCAGCACTCCGAAATGGAAATTCTGACGCAATGTGGCGCTGAACACATGGGCGTTGCCACCATACTGAGCAGGGAGCGCACGGTCATCAAAATAGATATAATTCTGAATGTTTTCAATCTGGGCTGTCAGTGAAGTATTGGTCCAGGGTACGGAAATCTCGCCACCCACGCGGAACGAACGGGTCTTTGAAAAGTCATTCTCCCACATAAAGTGGTTGGACCAGAAATGTTTCATCAGCCAGGGGGCGGACAGATTGTTGAAATGCCCGAAAGCCTTGACAGGCACTGTGTCACCGAACAACGGGATGCGAGTGGTTATGTCGCCGCTGACTTTTATTTCGCCCGCTGCATCACCTATCAGGCCAATCTCTCCCGTGACATTGTAGTTGAACAGACGTCCCTGCTGCTTTGTAAGCTGGGCACCCACCCAAAGCAGATTCTGACGCTCATCAAGCTTCATATCGGGATAGGGCACCTCCGTCATAGCTTCCACCTGCGCACCAGAAGGTGCCTCGGCGAAACTTTCCATGTGGTAATTACGTATCTCATGAGTGGCGAACAGCGCCAATCCGGCCTTCGCCCATTTGTTGAAGCCCTCAAGAAGCGAAACACCCACCGTGTTGCGTATCTTCCAGTAATTCTGGTAATCGTCAGTATAATGCGGATTCAGATAGGTATTTTCCCAGAACGACAGATTTTCCTGAGCATTCTCGTTGCGGAACACATGCTTGGACTCCTGATAACGGAATGTCCATATAAAACTCGTTACAGGCACAAGCGTGCGCTTCACGGTTGAATCGTTCACCTGCTCCTCTTTCCAGAAACCGAGTTTATATTTATTGTTCAGATACAGGTCCGTGCCTTTCACACGACTGTGTGCGTCCGAGAGGTTCACAGGAATCTGCTTGGTATTCACGGAAGTATTGCCGCCCTGCACCACTGCCGGATCCGTGATATAGAGATCGTCGGTTATACCTCCGTTTTCTTTAGTCACAAGGTTAAAATGGGTCAGATAGCCCTGGAATTCATATCGTTCGCCGATATAACTGCCCGAAAAGCCCCAGTTAAGGTCTTTGGCCGCCTGATTGGCGTAGTTTCCTTTTGAGTAGATATAATCAATCATCGCACCCACCTGCGTACGGGCGTTTGCATTGGCCGAGAACACTGTGGAAAAGCGGTCCTGACCGATCTCCTTGCCGCCTCCGAAGTTATAACTGAGGAACGTGGTCGGAATTCGGGTGTTATAGAACCGGGCTTTCTCCTCGGTGGGAATCCATGGCAGAAGCGCATCACGGAAGAAGAAATCGCTCATCGGCTTGCGTTCCATGAACAGCATATTGTAGCCTTCGGCACAATAGTTGCCTGTCGCGGCATAAGCCGGCGAGACCTGTTGAGGAATGAATTCGAGCGAGTAGTTCTGAAAGAGAGTGTCAATCGTGGCCGGCTCACGCAGCCCCAGCGGCGGCACAAGTTTCCATGCATACGAAGGCTCAAGCTGCACTTTTTTTGCCGCTGTCCGGAAGCCGAAGGCCGACACAAGAAGGACAAGTATAAATAGGGCGGATATATTTCTTTTCATTTCATTGCTGTATGGAGCCCACGCAAGCATTTGCAAAAGGCAAGTCCATGAAATTAACTCACAAATTTAATGAAATTCCATGATATATGCCAATGCCTTAGGCAGCTCGTCGACAATGTGACGGGGTTTCCACAGCTCCTCAACTTCAATTGTCTGCGGATGGATGCACAACCGGGGCGGATTGGCAATCTCGATCGTTGTCCACCCGAACACATTGGGCCAATGGAAATCCTTGGCAGGATTATCGCCGATGTAAACCCAGTTGGTTTCGTCCGGATGCAAAAGCATCATCCGCTCGAAAGGCTTCGGCGAATTTTTGTCGGCTCCAGTCGCCTCCGACACAAGAAAATCGGATTCGGGAATATACTTTTCCAGACCAAGTGCTTTGTATTTATTGATCTGCGTGACACAGCGGCCATCCGTTATCATTCCGATTCTGATTCCACGGGATTTCAGCGCATCCAGAAGTTGTGCGGCCCCTGAGCGTAATGCAATATAAGGCATATGTGTGCGATAGACCTTCACCATGGCTGCCGCAGAAAGATACTCTCCATTGACGTTTGCCCCGACTCTTTCAGCAAGCAAATCGAACCCTGCGCCGACCGATGGTGCAGACTGCACAATTGCTTTGGCTACCTCAAAAGTCATGTCACTGCAGCCCGCAACAAACGTTGCGACAGCGTCGACAGCCGACCGAACATAGTCGGCCTCGAAATAAAGCGTATCGTCAAGGTCAAAAACAACCATGGAGCACTACCGGAATCAGGATTTTCGGGCGCCTGAAAGGCATTCTTTTATTGCCTCGGCCACTGCGGTCACCTCCTCGTCTGTAAGACTGGAACCCGAGGGGAGGCACAATCCGCGACTGAAGAGATCCTCGCCTACACCGTTACCATAGAAGGGCGCATCGGCAAAAACAGGCTGCATGTGCATCGGGCGCCACAGCAGACGGGTCTCTATCCCTTTGTCAAGAAGCGCAATGCGCAATTCATCGGACGAAAGCGGCGCGGAATCCTTATCAAGCAGCAATGTTGAAAGCCAGAAGTTGGAACGGCTGCGGTCATCTGGATTGCATTTTACCTCCACGCAATCCACATCTCCCAAAAGCGACGCGTACATGTCATGGATGGCACGCCTGCGGTTCACCCTCCATTCAAGTTCCTCAATCTGTGCGCAGCCGATGGCCGCCGAAACATTGCTGAGACGATAATTGTAGCCGATTGTGGTATGATAATAATAGGGGAGCGGTTCGCGCGCCTGGGTCGACAGGTATTTCACCCGGTCGGCCTCCTCTTTCGTATGGCAGATAAGCGCACCACCGCCGGATGTGGTTATAATTTTATTTCCGTTGAAACTCAATGCACCGAAGTTTCCGAATGTCCCGCAACAACGGTCCATGAATGTAGAGCCAAGGGCCTCGGCGGCATCCTCTACCACGGGAATTCCATACCGTCGGGCAATCTCCATGATGCGGTCCATTTTGGCAGGCATACCGTAAAGGTGTACGGGTACAATGGCAGCAGGCTTTTTGCCTGTAAGCTTCATACGGTCCTCTATGGCCTGTTCCAGAAGCACGGGATCCATGTTCCAGGTGTCACGTTCACTGTCGACAAACACCGGACGTGCGCCAAGGTAGACAATCGGATTGCAGCTGGCCGAGAAAGTGAGGTCCTGACATATCACTTCATCATCACGCTTGACACCGGCCATTACCAGACCGAGATGTATGGCTGCCGTACCGGCCGAAAGAGCCACCACATTCGGTACGTCGAGGAATTTTTCGAGACGATGCTCGAATTCGTCAACCATCGGCCCGAGGGGAACAATCCAAGTGGATTCTATCGCCTGGTCGACATATTTCTTCTCATTTCCCGCAAGATGCGGAATCGAAAGCTTGATCATAATTTTATCGGTTATGGCACGAGACACACCGCCCGTACCGCATACTCCCCGAAGCGAGGAAAACAAAAAAACGCCACGGAACCTTCAATTCCTACGGCGTTGCAAATTTAGAAATATTCGTTGTAAATATAAAGAACATATGTCACAACCTTACGCTCCGGCATGTGACAACCGGAGATTGCGGATGCGCCATCCGGTCCATGCGAGCAGAAGGCTCATGCAGGGGGAAAGTATATTGAAGATACAGTACGGGAAATAGACCATTGTGGACACCCCGAGTACAGTTGACTGAGTTATACCGCAGGAATTCCAGGGAATCAGTACAGAGGTCACAGAAACCGAATCCTCGATGGTACGGCTGAGCAACCGGGGTTCGAGTCCGAACTGACGGTAAACATTGCGGTACATGTTGCCTGTGATAATCAGCGACAGATACTGGTCGGCCGTCGTGCTGTTCATGAACAGACCGGAACCTACCGTAGCCCCTACAATGGATGTACGTTTGTGAAGGCGGCTTGTGAAGCTGCGCGTAATGGAGGCAAGCATCCCTGTGCCCATCATTGCGGCTCCGAACATCATGGCGGAAAGCACGAGTGCCACCGTGGACATCATACCGGAGATACCACCCGTCGACACCAGACTGTCAAGGCGCTCCACGCCTGTGTCCATAGCATTGCCTGACCACAGCATACCCGCTGCAGAAATAACCGAATGCCCTAAATCAGGCTGAAACACAAAAATGCCAACGAACCCGAGGAGCGCGCTCGCTGCAAGAGTCAGGAGGGTCGGAACTCTGAACGCAATAAGCGCAAGCGTAATAGCCGGAATAACAAGCGTCCAAGAAGTGATATTGAAAGTGGTTCTCAAAGCTCCGTCAAGCATCATTCCCTGATCGGCATCGGCGGCGTCCGACATAAATCCTTTTACCGCAAACACCACAAGCGCCAACAGCAATGCGGGGACGGATGATAGCATGAGATAACGCATATGCGCAAACAGATCAACGCCACAGGCACTCGATGCAACCACTGTTGTGTCGCTCAGCGGTGAAATCTTATCACCGAAATACGCACCTGATATAATTGCCCCGGCAATCCAGCCCGCACTGAATCCCATCACCTGACCGATGCCCATGAAAGCCACACCGATAGTGGCGATAGTCGACCAGGAGCTGCCGGTAAGCACCGAAATCAATGCACACACCACGCAGGCTGTGACCAGAAACAATGTAGGGGTAAGCACTTCAAGGCCATATACAATCAAAGTGGGCACCACACCGCTCACCATCCATGTAGTGGCCACCATCGCTATGCAGATGAGCATCGGCACTGCAGGCAGAATCTGGCGCGCACTGCGCACAAAGCCAACCGTCATGCCGCGTCGCGACAATGCGCCGAACACAAACGATAACACTACAGACAATGCCGCCGAACCGAGAAGCACCACCGGAGAATACCCCGCAATGGCATCTGCGCCTTCACACATCATTATCAACACCAGACTGCTCAAAAGGACAATAATCGGCAACAGCGATACAAAGAGCGGTACCCGTCTGGTCTGGGTACCTTTAATTACAGCGATTTTCAACCTATTGAAAACTTAAATAAGAAACAAAGAATACTAACTCCAATAAATTGGCGGCAAATTTAGCTGTTTTACCGCTCAAAAGCAATTTGTAAGGGGAAACCGCGTTATTAATAAAGCATAAAAACGCCAAACAAATACGATGAATATCTGCAAACCATACATATATCTCTGCATACTGCTGCTTACCCTTGGCTTCCTTCCGGCCGAAGCCCAGGTAAAGGTTCACGGCAAGGTTACCGATATGCAGGGCGATGCACTTGAATTCGTCACCGTGCGTGTGGCCGGTACTGCCATAGGCACCAACACCGGGCTTGACGGAACTTTCAAACTGTCATGCCCCACGCCTGCCAACGACACTCTGACAGTGGTGTTTACCAGTATCGGTTACGAAGAGCTGCGCCGTCAGCTCATTCATCCCAAAGGCGATCTGGCGCTCAACGTACGTCTGCGCAACAAAAGCCATGAACTCACGGAAGTGGAGGTGACCGATTTCAGGAAACAGACCTCTCAGATGCAGCATATCGACCGCGAAAGCTATAAGCTTGCAGCCGATGCATCGGGCGGTTCGGTGGAATCTATGCTGTCAACCCTCGCCGGTGTGAACTCAAACAACGAGATGTCAAGCCAGTATTCAGTGCGTGGAGGCACATACGACGAGAATTCCGTGTATATCAACGGCGTGGAAGTCTACCGCCCGCAGCTCATATCCTCCGGCCAGCAGGAGGGTCTGAGTATCATCAACCCCGACATGGTGGGAAGCATCGGCTTCTCTACCGGTGGCTTCGGGGTGGAGTATGGCGACAAAATGTCGTCGGCACTCGATATCACCTATCGTGAGCCGGAGGCATTTGAAGGGTCTGTCACCGGCAGTCTCATGGGCTTCTCCGTAGCTGTGGGCCAAAGCTCCCGCAAGTTCTCCCAGCTGCATGGAGTCCGGTTCAAAAAAAACACATCGTTACTCAGTTCTCTCGAAACCAAAGGTGAATATGACCCGAAATTTTTCGATTATCAGACAAATCTTAACTGGAAAATATCACCTAAATTCAAAGCATCGTTCCTGGGCAACATAGCCGTAAACAACTATAAATTCCAGCCCGTTGACCGTGAGACAAACTTCGGCACATCATCCGACGCCAAACAGTTCAAAGTGTTCTTCGACGGTATGGAGAAAGACCGCTTTGAAACATATTTCGGCGCCCTTAACCTCACGTACAAGCATTCACGCTCAACCGACTTTTCACTCATAGCATCCGGATATCTCACCAATGAACTTGTTTCCTATGACATTTCAGGTGAATATTGGCTTGACCAGGCCGGGACCACAGGCGAAGGTAATCCCGACAATGCCATCGGTGGAGAACTTGGTGTGGGACGTTACCACGAACACGCCCGAAACAGGTTGAAAATTGGAGTTATGTCGTTAGGTCTGAGCGGCCATACCGCAATCAGGCGCCACAACCTGAGCTATGGGGTCAATTTCAGCCATCAGACCATCATGGAACGTGCCCGCGAATGGGAGTTGCGCGACTCGGCAGGATACACACTTCCCACCGATGGTCAGCACATACGCATGATCTACAACCTGTCGTCGCATCAGGACTTGTCGACCACACGCATGGCATTCTATGTGGCCGACAGTTACAGACTCCAGACATCCTCCGGTTATTTCGCTTTCAATGGCGGCCTGCGGTTCAGTTACTGGGATTTCAACAAGGAATTCCTTGTATCCCCGCGACTGAACGTGGCCTTTGTTCCCGAGCGAAACAGCTCTCTCACATTGCGGTTCGCCACCGGGCTCTATTATCAGCAGCCCTTCTATAAGGAATTCAGGCAGCCTCTAACCGATGCTGAAGGAAACACGACCATAAATCTGAATTCTGAAATCAAATCGCAGCATAGCCTGCATTTCATACTCGGCGGCGACTACACGTTCAGAATGTTCAACCGTCCGTTCAAACTTTCCGGAGAGGCTTATTACAAGAAACTCAACAAGTTGATTCCTTATGAAATCGATAACCTGAAAGTGGTGTACGAAGGAGTAAACCTCACAGACGGATATACCGCAGGACTTGATTTCAAACTGTTCGGACAATTCGTGCCCGGCACAGACTCCTGGATCAGCTTCTCGCTTATGAAAACAGGGGAGAACCTCAACAGAGTCACAGTGCCGCGCCCCACAGACCAACGCTATTCGTTCGCACTCTATTTCACCGATTATTTCCCGAAATTCCCCAAACTGAAATTCTCGCTCCGCGGCATCTTCTCCGACGGGCTCCCCACCACAGCTCCGCATTCATCGCGCGACAAAGGATATTTCCGTGCCCCTGCATACAAGCGCGTCGATATCGGTCTGAATTATGCCCTGCTGGCTCCTCAGGACAACGAATCCGCACCTTCGGGACTGCACCGCTGGCTCAAAAGCATATGGCTCGGAGTGGATGTGTTCAACCTGCTTGACATATCGAACGTGTCAAGCTACTATTGGGTGACTGATGTGAACAACATCCAGTATGCCGTCCCCAACTACCTTACGCGCCGCCAGTTCAATGTACGACTTACCATCGATTTCTGATGACAGAGAGTGTACATCTGAGAGCCAACCACATGCAAAATTCACACGACACCGAATGGGCAAAGCACAACTGAAAAAAGAGATTCAGACATTGAGCCGCGAACAACTCGAACACCTTGTACTTGAGGCCTACGAAGCACGGAAAGAGATAAAACAGTATTTCGATTTTTTCATAGACCCAGATGCCGCCAGATTGGCGGAGAAATATAAAGCGGCCATCGACAAGGAGCTTAAACGCAGCAAGCGCGAACACTCCCGGGCCCGCACCTCGGTCATAAAACGTGCGCTGAAGGATTTCAGCAGCTTCCAGCCGGGGTTCGAATATGAACTTGACCTGATGTTCCACACCATCGCCACGGCCATGATTGCCGAAGCACAATTGAATTTCACCGAGGCACAATGCAATGCCTACGGCAAACTGCTGCTGGATATGATTGCTTTGGCCGACAGGAATCTTGTCGCAGACAAAATCCTGAGCCGCACTACCAGCATGCTCGACAATCCGAAGGCCGGATCGGTGTATTTCCGGCGATTTCTAAAAAAGTTGTTGGACGAGAATCTTTGACAAGGCCATAAAAGTTGCGTATCTTTGCATCCGCCATGATTAAATCCGTTTTTAAACTCCTGCTGACATTCCTGATCTTCGTTGCCGTTTTCATGCTGCAACGCATGATATTCATTCTGATATATCATGATATTATCACTGTAGACGGAATCGGAACGTGGTGGGATATCATTTCGCATGGCTTTGCAATGGACTGCAGCGTGGCCGGCTATCTGACCGTTCTCCCTGCACTTCTTTATGTCACGGAGTCGATTACAGGCAGCCGCCCCTGGCTTATTACTACCGAACGCATAGTCCTTGCCGTGGAAGCATTCCTGACCGCCATCATTATTGTGGCCGACGCCGCGTTATACGGATACTGGGGATTCCGGCTTGACATGACACCTGTATTCTATTTTACCACATCGCCGTCGGCGGCCATGGCAAGCGCCACTGCACTGCAGATCATAGCAGGATTCTTCTCCATTATTATCATAGCCGCGCTGATATGGTTTGTACTCAACCGTTTCGCTCTACGTGTACATGTCGACACCCGACACAGAGCTATTTCGGCAGCGGTAACACTGCTATTTACCGTAGCTCTGATTGTCCCCATACGTGGCGGAACAGGTGTGGCCCCAATGAACCTGAGCCGTGCATATTTCAGTTCCGACCAGCGGCTCAACCATGCGGCCATCAATCCGGCTTTCAGCCTCCTTTATTCCGCAACGCATCAGAACAAGGGACTTGAAGAGTTCCATTTCTTCGACACGGAAACAGCAGAGCGTATTCTTGCCGATTATGAGGCAAACAATATCAGCAACCACATGGCGTCCTCCATGGCTGACAACGGCGCGGACACAGTGCCGCTGTTGCGTTGCGAACGTCCGGATGTCTATCTCATAATTCTTGAAAGCTTTTCAGCACACCTCATGCCCGGGCTGGGGGGCGAGGCCATAGCCGTCAATCTCGATTCTCTGGCTCGCGAAGGGATGAGCTTCACCAACTTCTACGCCAACAGTTTCCGTACTGACCGCGCGCTGCCGTGCATCCTCTCGGCCTTCCCCTCGCTTCCGTCAATGAGTCTGCTCAAGCACGTTGAAAAAATAGAGCATCTGCCATCCATGGCTGAAACCATGAAATCGGCAGGCTATGATACAAGCTATTTCTACGGAGGCGACATAACTTTCGCCAACATGCAGGCATACCTGTCAAGTTGTGGATTCGACAACGTCATTTCAGACAAAGACTTTCCGCGCGAAAGCCGTCAGAGTAAATGGGGAGCACACGACCACGAAGTGTTCACACGTGCACTGAACAATGTTGCTATGCATGGACATGACCATCCGCAATTCACGATCATTCAGACGTCAAGCAGCCACGAGCCGTTTGAAGTGCCATACCATAACCCGAAGTTTGCATCATCGCCACAAAAAAATGCGTTCGCCTACACCGACAGCTGTCTGATGGCATTTGTCAACAGCCTGCGCACCACCGACCGATGGGGCTGCACTATTGTTGCCATTGTCCCTGACCACCTCGGAGCTTGGCCCATGGATCTATCTGACCCGAAGGCGCGTCACCATGTTCCGTTCGTAATGGTTGGAGGAGCATTGAACAGGCCGCACACCACCATGGCTGTTCCTGGATCGCAAACCGATATTGCAGCGACTTTGCTTTCAGCGCTCGGCATAGATTCCTCCGATTTCCCATTCAGCCGGGATTTACTTGACAGCAGTAAGGCCCACTACGGCGTATTTTCCGAAACCGAAATATTCGGCATGGTGGATGATTCCGGACTGATTATCTATAACATAGGTCCTAAGCAGTTCAATCCCGGCATAACAGCGGAAAGGGGAGAAGCTGCAAAAGCTTACCTGCAATTAAGCTATGAGGCCATGTCGGCATTATAACTGACACCAAGTGACAAATATCGAACATTATGATTGATTATCTAAACCAACTCGATACATCCGTATTCCTGTTCTTCAACAGCATGCATGCATCATATATGGACAATGTGATGATGCTGTTCACCGGGCGCTTCATGTGGATTCCCATGTATGCGGCCCTGCTGCTCGTAATAATCAGGACATGCGGCAACAAGTCTGCATTCATTTACCTTCTGGCAATCGCAGCCGCCATCACACTCACCGACCAGACTTGCGCATCAATCATACGTCCCGCAATTGAACGCCTGCGACCATCTAATCCCGAGAATCCATTGTCGGCGCTTACAAGGGTGGTGGATGACTACAGAGGCGGATCATATGGATTTCCCTCATGCCATTCGGCCAATTCGTTTGCGCTTGCATCGTTCATGTCAATGCTGATTGCCAACCGGGGATTTCGCATATTCATCTTTACCTGGGCCTTATTGAATTCATACACCCGTTTGTATCTGGGCGTTCATTATCCCGGAGATTTGCTCACAGGGGCGGTTATCGGCAGTGTTTTCGGCTGCCTGTGTTTGCTCGTGGCACGTGGTATCGATCTTCACTCAATCCGGCACGGGATGAAGGTAGCGACATGGCACAGCCTTATTGCCTTGCAGCTGCGTAAACCGCTGTTCAAAATTCCTACGGCTAAAACGACCGAGGATGGGCATGCACGGAGATTGCCAGTAACCGTACTGACAATATTATATTCCGTGGCTGCAATTACATCTACATATATCCTCTTTGCTTCAATATGAAGCCTCCGATTCAGTACCCTCCTAAACGCTGAATGGCGCGCCACTTTGGCACGCCATTCTGCGTTTTTGTTTATGTGTCAATCAGAATTTGTAACCAACTGTGAATACAAGCTGATTGGAGTTAAAGTCCATTTTTGCCTTGGGAGAATCAATCCATTTGCCGTTGTAATCCTCAAATGAGGAGAATGCATGGTAGGTGGATGAGGTGTTGCGGTGCACAAAGGCAAAATCGGCATAAAAACCGCCCGTACGGTAGCCAAGACCGGCCGAAACAGTGTTGATGTCGTTATTCAATGTATAGGCAGGATTGGTTCCGACGGTAACAACTTCAACTGCGCCGTCTGCAACCTCATTCTTGACATTGGTTGAGGAATATGAGTAGCCGGCACGCAGACTGAACTGCGGAGTGACGCGGAACTCCGCGCCAAGGCGCAATGTGTTCGATGCCTTGAAGTAATTCTTGATATCCTGGTTGAAATACTCCAGATCGCCACCGCCATCAGAAGTCTTCATGTTGCCATAGGCATCATACTCATAATCCACACTGATAATGCCGCGACCGCCAATAACACCGGCTGCGCCGACCATCAGTTTCCAGGGTGAAGTCAGATTCCATGAACCATCGGCTGTATCTGTGCTTTGGTCAGCCTGAAAACCATACTCAGAGCCAAACAGGATATTGCCGTAGTAGGAGGTTGACAAGGAGTACCATGTGGGGGTATGCACGGCAAGACCGAGACGGAATTCATTGATGGGTTTGAAAATCAGGCCTAATTTCAGATTAACACCTGTGCCGGTAATCTTCTTCCAGTTGTTCAGTTCCCAGTCGCAATTTCCTTCGGTTATACCGTCGATGGGGTCTCCTACAGGTACGTTTGCACTTGTAAGGGTTTCCGAATAGTAAGTGGACTGCTCGTAGTTCAAATCGGTGATTCCGATACCGAGCCCCCAGTAAACCGTGTTTGCCAGATTACCGCCGAAATTGATGTTGTACTCATCCACATATCCGCGTTCCTGCACCATGAATTCGCCGACGCCCGTCGTAGGGTCACCGCTAATACCATTGTCAGGATGCTGGAACAATCCGTTGTAAATATCAGTAAGATACATCTGCGAAGTGCCGTCGGGGAGTGGTTCGGCCGCCACCGACGGGTTTACAACGCCACCGCTGAATCCCAGGATGCTGAGCCAGTTGATACGGGAATCCCTATATGGATTATAGGGTGCACGGATATTGAGGCCGTCGGGCACCTCCGATTGCTTGTCATAAAACATCATGCGGTAGGGATCAGTACCATCAGTCATCAGCGCGATATAGTTGGACAGTGAGGAGGCGAGAGGCATTCCGGCACCACGGTACTGACGGTCGAACGACTTTACACGACCATAGGACACACCCCATGAGAATGTCTGCATCACGGAGTTGTTTAGATTATATGTCCCGATGTAGCCGAAGTTATTCACATCAACATGCGTCCGGTTCCACGAGGATCCCTGACTAATGCCGGAGCTCTTGGCATTCATAATGTTGACATCAAGAGTGAATCCGACATCGCTGCCCCGGTAGACACCTATACCGGCAGGATTCTGGTTGAGGGTGCTGAGATCGCCGCCAAGAGCGGTAAAGGCACCGCCCATTGCCATGAAACGTGCAGTTCCGCGTGTCTCATTCTGCGACAATGTATATGCATCTACGGCACTCTGTGCCGACACCGAAAACGGCAACGCGGCAACAATGGCCATATATCCGAGTTTGTTCATTGCTATAGTTGTTTAGTTGTAGTTTTGATCTAATGCTTGGCGATGGAGGCGAAATCAGCGTCCGCGATGTCCGCCACCTCCGCCACTGGTTCGGTTACCGCCGGAAAAACCTCCGCGATTGCCTCCGAAGCTTCCACTTGAGGAACCACGGGAACCGGAGCCGAAGCTGCTGCCTCTATTGTAATTGCTGCTGTTGGAATTGTAACGGTAAGTGCTCTGGTTGCTGTTGCTGTTGTAATTATGATTCTGATTGTATGTGCCTGTATTGCGGCCACGCGTACCGCCATTGTTCACGGATGGCGTACCGATAGGCTGACGATAACCGGGACGGTTGGTGGATACACTGTTGCCGGGTCGGGCAGAGGAATTGCCGGTACGATTGCCACCGCTGTAATTGCCGTAGCGGTAGGTTGTGCCGGAGTTACTTATATTGCGGTAAGAGTTCCCGGAAGGACGGCGGGTTGTGTTGGGCGCAAACGCTCCCGACGACGTGTAGTTAGGACGGCCATGCCATCCGCCACCCCACGATGGTCCCCAGGACGGCCCCCAAGCCGGTCCCCAGCCCGGGCCTCCCCAGCCCCAGCTCCAACTCCACGACGGACCTCCCCAGCCCCAGTTCCAACTCCAGGATGGACCCCACCAGGGATCATACCCCCAGCGGTTCCAATACCAGGGCGAGCCGTAATATCCATAGCCATAATAGGGATAGCCGTAATATGGATAGCCCCCTACGACATTAAGATTTATTGTGGTTGTGGGCTGCACATAACCGTTGTTGTAACCATCGGCATAATATCCGGCATCATCATACTCAGACCGGGCATATGCCTGCGAGGCTATGTCGGAGTTCTGGAAGCGCGCCAGTTTTCGGGTATTGCTCATCTCCTCGAACTGCTGCAACGAGATTGAATCGGGCATGCTTGAACGCGACTCGCCGACACCGCTGTACCGACGGTTGTACTCATCCACATCGCGTGTGGATGTACCGGTGGCCTGATATTGGTCGGCACTCTGATATTCACCCACGTTATTCCAAGGCACATATTGCGCGCCATCGTAATACAGTTGGGTAGAGGTGCCGGTGTTTGTATTGCCGGTCCTGAATGGTCTGGACTTTTTCACCTCTTTCTTCGGAGCCTTAGACGCATCATAATAAATATCATCGTCATAATAACTCTGACCGGATGCCACGACGGCACCAGATACAACAAGAGCCGAAACTACAGCAAGACGTGGAAAAAGAGAATTGATTTTCATATCGTATTTCCTCCTTAATTGAGAAATTATTATCTGTTCCATGCGCCGGAACACATCCGACGTATAACACTAATTAGACAATGCAAACTGTTTAAGGTTTAATTATCACCCTTTTATTTTAAGAGAGGCATTCACAGCAGCCAGCATTGCCGGAAACATGTTGCGTACATTTCTCACAAAGATAGTAAACTTCGCTTTAAATAGTCCTATCTTTCCGGAAGGCAGTCAATAAAATCTGTTAAAACCGGCTTCCGGTAACCGCTTTTCCTTGAAAGTGTCACCCCGGAGGCCGGTTTTATATTATTTGATTCTTGGTTCCAAAAGCCTGCTTCCGGCAGTAGGGGAAGGATGACGGCTTATGGCGAAGAGAACAGGCTTTATTTCTCTATAGGTTTCATATCGTAACTTACCATGGCAACGGTGAAGCCCCAGTAGATAAATGCAAGCGCGGTGAGGAAGCTGACCATCATCATATCCTGCATATAACCGGCCTCAAGGAAGAAGAACCCGATGAGTAACAACAGGATACCATTGATAAGATACATCCACCAATAGCGGTTGGCTCTGGTTCCCACTGAGGCAATGATCGAGGCAATACCCCAGAAGATAAACACGATGGAGAGGAAATAGGGGAACACGATTTCCGACAGGATTACACTGCGCACCAGCATGAAGCCGACGAACATGTCAATCACACCACCTGCAAGCCACCAGCCCCATCCGCGAGGACGGTTGACACCGGCAGACACACAGAGCTGAACAATGCCGGCCAGAATGAGCAACCAGCCGAAAATCTGGGATGCTACAGCAAATCCGGCAGCCGGCCAGAACCAATAGGCAAAACCTCCGAGCACCATAAGTATCCCTACAAGCAGGACAATCCACCAATACTTGGTCTGTCCCCAAAAATTAAATGATAATGTCTTCATAATATAGATATTTTGTGAAACTTTGTTGCTTGTTTTGATACTATAACACTTTGCAGAAAAAAATAGTTGAATGCCTGCGGTCAAAGTCAATAATTTTATGACCGATGATGCTCCGATTCCCGTATGATGTGAAAAACTTTTACACCATAAATTTCACCATGCCGCCGATTATGTGTAAATTTGTGCAATCGGGCATACGGTAGCACACGTTGCTCACTGCAGATCGCCCCCATTGACCGACAATATTTTAACACAATACACAAACGATGGAAGTTATAGGCAAAATCATTGTGGCTCTTCCTGAAGTATCAGGAAATTCCAAAGCCGGCAATCCCTGGAAAAAACGCGAATACGTTCTTGAAACCCAGGAATCATACCCTAAAAAAATCTTTTTCGATTTCTTTGGCGAACGTGCCGACCAGTATCCCCTTCAGGTGGGCGACACTATCAAATTGAGTTTCGACATTGAAAGCCGCGAATATCAGGGCCGCTGGTACACCAGCATCCGCGGGTGGAAATCAGAACCGGCAACCGCTGCCGCCACTGGGATGCCCACACCCCCGGCGCCCCAGAATGCATTCCCCGAACCGATGGCTCCTGCCGCCCCGTCGGCAACCTCTGCCACCGACGACCTGCCGTTCTGACACAGGCTCTGCCGGACACACTGCTTCGGCATCACAAAAGAACATACCTCCCGCGCCCGACACGTTTGCCGAAAGGCAGCGCCCGGGCGCGGGAGCTTTTTTATCTGATGCGCAAAAAAGCGCCGTAGCGGATAATCCGTACGGCGCCAAACTTTTATTCAGAAGTATCACGGGCACGTTGCCCTGACACTGTTACGATATTATTCTTCAGTATTTTTCTCAGCGTATTCCTTGAGAAGTTTCTCCTGAACATCGCCCGGTACAAGCTCATAGGAAGCGAACTTCATGGTGAACGACGAACGGCCACCGGTAATGGAGCTTAATGCTGTGGAATAGCTTGCCATCTCTTTCAGAGGCACTTTTGCCGAGATTTTTTCAAAACCGTTGTCACTCGACATACCCATGATTATGGCACGGCGTCCCTGAAGGTCGCTCATCACATCACCCATCACATCCGACGGAACCATTACTTCCACGTCGTAGACAGGTTCAAGAACTTTCGGGTTCGCGTTGCGGAATGCCTCGGAGAATGCATTGCGGGCTGCCAGTCGGAACGAAATTTCGTTACTGTCGACCGGGTGCATCTTACCGTCGTAAACACAGACACGAACATCACGTGCATATGAACCGGTAAGAGGACCCTGCTCCATACGGTCCATCAGACCCTTGACGATGGCAGGAATAAAGCGGGCATCGATGGCACCACCTACAATGCAGTTATGCACCACCAGCTTGCCACCCCACTGCAGGGGAATTTCCTGTGTGTCGCGCACGCTCATCTTGTATTCCTGATTGCCGAACTTATATGTATCTGGCAGCGGAGCGTCCTCTGAATAAGGTTCGATAATCAGATGCACCTCACCGAACTGGCCGGCACCGCCCGATTGCTTCTTGTGACGATAATCGGCACGGGCAGCCTTGGTGATGGTTTCGCGATAGGGTATCTTGGGCTCTTCAAAGATGATGGGGAGCTTATCGTTGTTCTCCACACGCCATTTCAATGTACGGAGGTGGAATTCACCCTGGCCGGAAAGAATGGTCTGCTTGAGCTCCTTGCTCTGCTCGATTTCCCAGGTAGGATCCTCTTCATGCATGCGGGTGAGGATACCGGCCAGCTTCTCGGCATCGCTTTCTGTAACGGGACGGATTGCGCGGGAATATTTGGGAGCAGGATATTTGATGAAATCGAATGCGATTTCACAACCTTTTTCGTCAAGAGTGTTGCCTGTACGTGCATCTTTCAGCTTCACGGTAGCACCGATGTCGCCTGCACAGAGTTTGTCGACAGGAGTCTTGATCTGGCCGCACACGCAATAAATCTGAGCCAGACGCTCTTTGCCGCCACGTGTGATGTTGTCAAGGTCGGCACCGGCAGTGAGCGTACCGCTCATCACCTTGAAATACTGCACTTCACCGATGTGCGGTTCCACCGTGGTTTTGAACATATAGATGCTGAGGGGACCGTTGCTGTCGGGTGCCACGGCATCGCCGGCTGTATCAACGGGCGCAGGCATGTCGTCAACAAAGGGAACGACGTTGCCGAGGAATTCCATCATTCGGCGCACGCCCATATCCTTGAGTGCGCTGACGCAGAACACCGGGAAGATGGAACGGTCAACCAACCCCTTGCGGATGCCTTCGCGCATCTCATCCTCGGTGAGGTGACCCTGTTCAAAGAATTTCTCCATGAGAGTTTCGTCGTTCTCAGCGGCTGCCTCGACAAGTGCCTGATGCAGCTCCTGCGCGCGTTCGGCTTCCGATTCAGGAATATCTTCGATTGTGGGAACTCCACCATCCGGACCCCACGAATATTTTTTCATGAGCAGAACGTCAATCATGGCATTGAAGCCCGGACCGCAGGAGAGGGGATACTGGATGGGAACGATTTTCTTTCCGAAAATCTCGCGCATCTGCTCAAGGGTATTTTCATAATCAGCTTTCTCTCCGTCAAGCTGGTTGATAGCAAAAATAACAGGTTTTTTCAGACTGGCCGCTGTGCGGAAAATGTTCTGGGTTCCAACCTCGACGCCATACTGTGCATCAACAAGGATAACACCGGTATCCGTCACATTAAGGGCTGTAATGGCGTTGCCTACGAAATCGTCTGCTCCGGGGCAGTCAATCACATTAAGTTTCTTATTCAGGAATTCGGCATAAAAAACGGTGGAAAACACCGAATAGCCGTACTCCTTTTCCACTGGAAAATAGTCGGATACGGTATTCTTTCCTTCCACCGTGCCGCGACGTTTTATAACTCCACACTCGTAAAGCATAGCTTCGGCGAGTGTGGTTTTTCCAGATCCCTTGCTACCGAGCAAAGAGATGTTCTTGATTTCGTTAGTCTGATAAACCTTCATGTTATTAGAGTTTAGTATGAATGATTTGTTTCGGAGTCCACTATTGGACAGGAAAAAACGGAAATCAGCGGCAATATGACGCTGTCATTGCTGTTTTTCGTTGCGCAAATTAGTGATTTTTCGATTAACGGCAATGAATTTTTATATGTTTCGCAACATATTTGAGCGCACGAGGGGCTCACGCAGGAAGTCTTAAAAGGAGAGAACGCAATCAGTCATCTTTTCAATAAAAGAATCACCTTTACGGCCAGATCGAAAAACACCATTTTGGCATTGCCATTGGCCGCGACATCAACGCGTGCGCTGCCAAGTTCCCGCAACAGCGATTCCACATTCCGTTCGTTGATGAAAGGGGAGAAGCGGGCGCAGAAATCGCGCTCGGCCGAATTCAGATAGACAATCTGCGGCATGTGCAGATTGTTGATGAAGTTTTCGCGCATCATGCGCTCACAATAACGGAGGAAACGGATTTCAGCCTCACGGCCGAGAGCGGCAACATCGACCGACCACTTTCGGAGTGCACCTACCTTGCGCTGATATGCAAGGCGCATCAACTGCATGAACAGCCCCAGAAACTGCACATTCTCGTCGTTGGCCGACAATTGTTTCTCCGCGTCGGTGATGCTTCCCTCGGAAAGATGCGCTATGGCCTGGGCGTCGGTGGCATTCATGCCATGTGCCTGACTGACATAACCGGCCACCACAGCATCCGGGAGGCGCTTCACCTCGATTCTCTGTAAACGAGAATAGATTGTAGGCAGAATCTCGGCCGGAGTATCGGATACGAATATCAGCAGGGAATCCTCCAGGGGCTCCTCGATCATTTTGAGCATTTTGTTGGCGCACTCCTCCTGCATGCGTTCGGGAAGCCACATCAACAGAATCTTGAAACGGGTAGAGTAGGAGGTGGTGGAGAATTTGCGGATTATGCTCGCGCTCTCCGATGAATATATCACCGGCTGGCCGTTGGGATTATCGAATTCACGCTGCCATGCCTCGAAATTCATGAACACACGGCCGGAAAGAAAATGCCTCCACTCCTTTGCATAATCATCGCTGACTGTGTTCGAGCCACCGAGAACCGGATAGGAGAAATAGGTGTCAATATGATTGAATGTTTCATGCTGCCTGCACGAAGGGCAAACCCCGCATGGTTCTCCATCCACGCGGTTTTCACAATGAATGTACTGGGCAAAAGCCCTTGCAAGTGCGAACTTACCGATGCCCGACGGACCTTCAAGCAGCAGCGCATGCGGCAAACGGCCGGAATCGGCCATAGCCCGCAAACGGTTCTTTACGGCCTCATGTGCCGGAATATCGGAAAATTTCATAATCTTTTATGTTAACACGTGCAAGGAACACAAGCATATCAATGGCAGAAGCCTTCGCTTAACCCACCGATACATTATATGTGACAGGGTCAAATCCTTCCTGAGTGATCACAGGCGATTTCTGCCGGGCAAGATTCCTGATAAACGACAATACCACCTGCATCCCTTTCCATCTGATATGTTCGTCAAAATCATTGGCCTTGGGTGGGTCTTTCAGCATGAACTCACAAAGTTCCACCGCCTCATCGAAATGCCGGCTCATCAGATAGGAAGCTGCAAGCAGCAGATATGCATTGCCTGAAAAGTCATACCGTATGCCTCCGGGCTTTGCCGCTGCCGAGCAGCAATCGCCGAACAGCGACACATAGTCGTCGAAACGGCGCAGTCTGTAGAGCAATTGAAGATAATATTCCATCCCTTCGTGCAGAACATGCCGGTCATGATAAAATTTCAGAAGGTCGGCAGCCTGAACCACACAACCGTTGTTGACAACCTGGGCAGCAAGCTCGAGCCATTTGCGCTCATTATTCCCGGTGTAACGGTCGAACACCTCGAAGAAACGTGATGCGTCAGCAGGCCGCAGTTTCAGAATATCGAGCAGAACATAAGAATTTGCCTCATCGCGCTCCATATATGAGCACAACACCTCCAGGGCTGCCATCTTGTTCTCTTTGGCTGCATAACCTTCCGAGAGTGCCTTGACGGCAAGCGAATTGTCAGGATTGATGCGCAGCACCTCCTGCAGCAAAGCGATTCCGCGGTCAATGTCCGCAGTGCGCTCCGCGGCATTGCTGTCTGTAACCGTCTGTTCATCCTTGGAAGGTTGCTGTATCAGACCGAGACCCTTTATGAGCATTCCGCGCTCATTCTCCGGGTCAATGGCCAACGCATAGTCGGCGGCGGCCACACATTCCGATGCGTGCTGCATGGCAAACTCCATCTTTGCCAGCAACACCCAGTTGTCGGGATTGAAAGGCTCGTTAGTGGTAAGTTCTTCAGCAATGTCTCGGGCCATCGGCAGATAATTCTCATCGGAATACAAGGCTTCGGCCGCTTCATACATCAATATATTCGGAACGGTACACCTGTCGGCAATCACATGGAGATTTTCAGCAAGCAAATCAAGGCGGCCGAGATCACGCAGCATATCTATAAGGCGTATAACAGCCTCACAGGGGAGTTTGAAGTCGGATGACAGCAAAGCCGCCAACCCCTCTTCAGGATTGCCATCCGGATAAGTATCGAGCGAAAGCTTCAGGACCTGCCACAGTGCCGAATCCCGGCGTCCGCGCCGTGAAAACATGCGCCGCGCCGACTCCTCGTTTATGGCGGAAAGCAGGAATGCTTTCCGCTCATCGAGGAAATCACTGTCGGGATACAGACGGGCACCTGTCAGAAGCACATAAAGTTGCGTCATCTCGTCGCCTTCATCCTGTGCGTAGTCATATATGTCAAGCAATTCATCCTTTTCATAAAATTCAGAATTGTCATTGTCGACCACACCTTTCAGAAAGCGCTCGTAAAGCTCCTTCATATACTGTTCGTCGGATGGTTGTCCGTCAAGCATGCGAATTACAGATAATTAATAACATTAAATAGAATCGGGGGAGAGGGAAGCAGGCAAAATCATTACTGTTTTGCCTGAACCTTTTCCCAGCTGTCTTTAAGGGCAATCGTACGGTTGAACACAAGATGTTCAGGAGTGGAATCGTAGTCAGGCGTGAAGTAACCGATACGCTGGAACTGGAATTTCTCTCCCTTCCGGGCATTCTCAGCGATGAAAGGCTCTACCTTCACGCCCTCGAGTGTGACAAGCGATTCGGGATTGAGCAGTTCGCGGAAATCCTTGTCGGTCTCGGCCGAAGGATTCTCAACAGAGAACAGGCGGTCGTACAGTCTTACCGTGGCATCCTTTGCATGCTGTGCCGAAACCCAATGCAATGTGCCTTTCACCTTACGCGATGCGCCGGGCAGCCCGCTGCGTGTGTCGGGATCGTAGGTACAGTAAATCTCGGTGATGTTACCCGCATCGTCTTTCTTGACACCGGTGCACTTCACGATATAGGCACCCTTGAGACGCACCTCGGCATCAGGAGCAAGACGGAAGAACTTCTTCGGCGGATTTTCCATAAAGTCATCACGCTCAATGAAAATCTCACGCGAGAAAGGCATCTGATGCACACCTGCTTCAGGATTTTCCGGATTATTCTCCATCTCAACCATTTCAGTCTGCCCCTCGGGGTAGTTGGTGATAATAACTTTCACCGGATTGAGAACTGCCATACCACGGGTTGCGATGGCGTTGAGGTCTTCGCGGACGGCATGTTCAAGCAGTGATACGCTGATCATGGCTTCCTCGATCTTGGTGTAGCCGATGCGGTCAATGAAATTACGGATGGCCTTGGATGTGAAGCCGCGGCGGCGCATACCCGAAATGGTCGGCATACGGGGATCGTCCCAACCGGCCACCAGACCCTCCTTTACAAGCTGCAGGAGCTTGCGCTTGCTCATCACTGTGTATGTGAGATTGAGGCGGTTGAACTCAATCTGACGGGGGCAGTATGTCTCGTCGGCCAGTTCAGCAACAAAATACTCGTATAGCGGACGGTGAGGCACAAACTCAAGGGTACAGATAGAATGGGTGACACCCTCGAAGTAGTCGCTCTGTCCGTGTGCGAAGTCGTACATGGGATACACATTCCATTTTGTACCGGTACGGTGATGGGGATGTTTGATGATGCGGTACATGATGGGATCGCGGAAATGCATGTTAGACGAAGCCATGTCAATCTTGGCTCGCAGAACGCGGGCACCTTCCTCGAATTCACCGGCGTTCATGCGCTCAAACAGGTCAAGATTCTCCTCAGGAGTGCGCGAACGGTAGGGGCTGTCGGTTCCTGGCACAGTGGGTGTGCCTTTCTGGGCGGCAATCTGCTCGGAGGTCTGGTCGTCCACGTATGCCTTTCCTTCCTTGATCATGCGCACAGCCAGATCATAAAGCTGAGGGAAATAATCAGAGGCATAATATTCACGGTCGCCCCAGTCGAAACCAAGCCAATGGATATCCTCGCGGATGGCATCCACATATTCCGTATCCTCTTTTACAGGATTGGTATCGTCAAAACGCAGATTGCATGTTCCGCCGAACTTCTCGGCTACACCGAAATCCATGCATATAGCCTTGGCATGTCCGATATGGAGATAACCGTTGGGCTCCGGTGGGAAGCGGGTGTTAAGGCGACCGCCGTTTTTGCCGGCCTTGAGATCGTCGGCTACTATCTGCTCTACAAAATTCAACCCTTTCGAGCCATCTTGCATTTCTGTCTCTTTATTCTCAACCATAGTTTTTAAAGAGTGATGTGGTTGTATGTTGTTGGTTTATTGTCTGATTCGCAAACCGGACGGGCCGGTTTTGCCGCGCATTCCGGTTTAAAACGCAAATATACGAATTTTTCTCCGTATATTTGTGCCATATGTTGCAGGGGACAATATTTATCCACTGCCATCTCACCACACCAGTTATGGACAACAAACAGACCGTACTTTCATATTTTCCTGATTTCTCCGCCCGACAGGCCGAACAGCTTGACATGCTCGGCACTCTTTATCCTGAATGGAACGAAAAAATCAATGTGATTTCACGCAAAGACATTGACAACCTCTATGTGCATCACATTCTGCATTCTCTGGCCATCGCCAAGTTCCTACAGCCTGTCGACGGCACCACTTTCCTTGACCTCGGCACCGGAGGCGGCTTCCCCGGCATACCGCTCGCCATCGCATTTCCTGAATGCAACTTCCATCTTATCGACCGCATAGGCAAGAAAATCAAGGTGGCTCAAAGCATCGCCGATGCCATCGGGTTAAAGAATGTGACTTTCCAGCATGGCGACATTGCGGAATGCCGGCAAAAGTTCGATTTCGTTGTATCCCGTGCCGTGATGCCACTTAACGATCTTGTGCCCCTGATCCGCAAAAACATCAGTCTGACGCAGCACAACAGCTTTCCCAACGGGCTGATATGCCTTAAAGGGGGAGACCTCGACACGGAGCTGAAGCTGACTAAAGGCGACCCGATGGTCGACAACCTGTCGGATTATTTCACCGAACCGTTCTTCGAGACGAAAAAGCTGATTTATCTTCCGTTGCGCTAACAGCACAATGTACACCAGTACAGCCGGAGGCACATTCATCATGCATCTGCAATGAACGTATAGCAGCTTTTGTGGTTATTAATAAATGGGAATGTTCCCGTTATCCGAACATCGCAATAACACAGATATGGAAATAAAGCGCTTTGAATTCAACTTTTTCGGTGAAAACACCTATGTAATATGGGACGCCACTTCACATGAGGCTGCTATTGTCGACCCCGGGATGGTAAATCCGGAAGAGACAAATCTGATAGAAGATTTTATCGCCACACACCGCCTCTCCGTCAGATATATATTGCTGACCCACGCACACGTGGACCACACATTCGGCATAGACATCCTGAAGGAAAAATACAACGCTCCTGTACTTGCCCATAAAGCCGACCTTCCCCTCGGACAAATGCGCGGACAACAGGCGGAAATGTTCCACCTCCCCATGAAGCTCGGTCCCGTTGAGATTGACCGGTTCATTTCAGCAAGCACGACCCTGAACCTCGGCAACGAGCGGATAGAGGTGATAGAGACCCCTGGGCATTCACCGGGCGGAGTGTGCTACTACGTCCCTGAAAGTTCATTCATCCTCACCGGCGACACACTTTTCCAAGGAAGCATAGGACGCACCGACCTTCCGGGCGGAAACCACAACACCCTGCTTCGCAGCATTTCAACAGGACTGTTCAACCTCCCCGACAATACTGTAGTTTATCCCGGTCATGGCCCCGCCACAACCATAGGCAAGGAAAAACGCACCAACCCGTTCTTCAACTGATACGCACGGTCAACCAATCTCATCATATCATATTATCTAACCGCGATTTCTGAAATGAAGCATTTTCTTGGCGCCCTAATCTTTCTTGGCGCCACATGCTCGGCGAGCGCATCATCCGGATTTTCACCGTATAAAGGTGTATGGAGCAACGATGGGGCCGAGGCCGTTCTGACGGACTCAATCTGCATCCTGTATTATCAGGCTGACAGCACGATGCAAGCCATCCTCGCCGTGCCGTCAGCGGGGATTTCAAGCAAAACCATCTTTAAGAAAGACGGCACCGTGACAACATCATCAGATGCAGCACCCCTTCAGATTTCGGCTGCCGACGGATTGTTAAGCATCAACGGCCATGCATTGAAGAAAGTGGAGGAGATAAAGATTGTCCAACCGTACGAAAAGGAACAATGCAAATCAAAATTCAATGTAGGAAAATGCCTGCAGGAATGGCGGCTCGGTGCCGGATATGGCTTATCTGACGACATGACCTATTGCGAGGTGAATACAAATCGCCATATGTTTGTGTACATGGTAAGTCCGGCAATGGTGTATATCCGTGCCGCCGCTACAAGGAACAACAATAACGGCACCCTGTTCTTCCAGAATATCCGCATGATGAAAAATCAGAACACCAATGAATACACCATGCAGATTGAACCGGACAATTTCAACATAACGCGTAATGACCTTGAAATAGACAACTCGAAATTCCAGCCCAACGCATGCACCTTCAATCCGGATGGCGGTATATACTGGTCGCTGATTTCGTTTGAGCCTGACCAAATTCTGCTCAACGGGTGCGGCGAGACGTATGAAGTGAAACGTCCGGCCCTTGAATCAGCCTACGAATGGATTGAATATGTACCGTATTCAGAAGAGGACAACAGCCTGCGGATGAATTAAGCGCCGACATTTATCTCGTAAGAAAACCGACAACCTCCGGACACAAGCACAAGCTTGCACGCCGGAGGTTGTCGGTTTTTATTACAGTCAGAGAAATGACGATAACCCTTTATTTCTCTTTTGCGAGAATCAAGGCGGAACGATGAGGCACCTTAGTGACGCCGCCGCGCACGCGCTGCTCATTGCCTGCAGCATCCCGAAGTCCGTCAGCTCTCAGCTGGCCGTCTCGAGCCACAACCAGCCAGTCGCCTTTGGGGAGCTTTACGTCCACATCGTCATCCGAGCCGTTGAACACCAGTTTGATTTCTTTCCAGTCATCCCCATTGGCATTCCCCACGATGGAATATGATACGAGATTATCTTTGTCTGTCTTGTCAAACTTGATGTGACGTGCCACCTCCTCAGCTGTGGTCATGCGGAATGCAGGATGGGACTTTCTCAGTTTAATCAACTCCTTATAATAATTGAACTGATCGGCATTTACATGTTTCAGGGTCCAGTCGATGGCATTGACCGAATCGGGCGACTTATAGGAATTGTGTACGCCTTTCTTGTTACGGAACACCTCCTCACCGGCAAACATGAACGGGGTGCCCTGCGAGGTGAACACAATGGTCTGAGCCAGACGGGCGGCACGCTGACGCTCTGCCTCCGATGCGCCGGGCATGGATTTTGCCAGTTTGTCAGTCAGGGTAAGATCATCGTGACACGACACATAATTGATTATCTGACGAGGAGAGGACGCGTATGCGAATTTAGAGTTGTTGCCTTTGGAATAATCCACCTGAGGATGAGCAGTGGACGCCACGATGCCAATCTTCACGGTCTCTTCCAGGGCAGGCTTACCGGTAGCGAAACCGCGGTCGGCGGCGTCGGAATAATGCCCCTTGACGGCATCTCGTATATCATCCGAGAAAACGGCTATGCCTTCCATTTTCGCAACGTTCTCTTTCAACGCACGCCGCTCGACGGGGAGGGGGGAATCGCCGGCTGTCCACCCTTCACCATACACAAATATGTCGGGATTGATTTTCTTCAGCTCCGAAGCCACACGGTTCATGGTTTCAGTGTCGTGAATGGCCATAAGGTCGAAACGGAAGCCATCAATATGGAACTCCTTTGCCCAATATTTCACCGAATTAACAATGTAATCGCCCATCATGGTCCGTTCGGATGCAGTCTCATTGCCGCAACCGGATGCATCGCTGTAGCTGCCGTCGGCACGGTGGCGGTAAAAATAACCAGGAGCAGTGAGCGAGAAGTTTGAATCGTCGTTCTGCGCCGTGTGATTATACACTACATCCATCACCACACCGATACCGGCATCATGGAGAGCCTTCACCATCTGTTTCATCTCCATGATACGTGTGGAGGGGTCGTTGGCATTCGTGGAATATGAGCCTTCAGGGGCATTATAATTCAGGGGATCATAGCCCCAGTTATACTGATTGAGCGGAGCCTGAGTCTCATCCACGCTATTATAATCGTAGGATGGGAGGATATGGACATGTGTAACGCCAAGCTCTTTAAGGTGATCGATACCTGTCTTGTCGCCCAAAGGCGTCACTGTGCCGTCCTCTGTCAGAGCAAGGAATTTACCCTTATTGGCGATTCCTGAAGAGGGATGCACCGAAAAATCGCGGTGATGCATTTCGTAAAGCACTGCATCATTGATGGCTTTCAGCGCCGGGCCCTTGTCATTAGCCCATCCCTCGGGTGCCACTGCGTCAGCATCAATCACCGCCGCACGCTCGCCATTTATCCCAACAGCTTTGGGCCAGATACCGGGAGTTTCCTGCAGCCAGCGGCCATTGTGAAGAATCTGGAAGGTGTAGAACTTGCCAAATGGAGCAGGAGAGAGCGAAGCTACCCATGTTCCGTTCTCAGCTTTCTGCATGTCAAGAGTTTCCATGGCATCGCCACCACGGGCGTTCTTATAAATTCGCAGTTTCACAGCTTCAGCTTCAGGCGACCACAACCGGAATTTCGCCTCGTTGCCGGAAAAAGTCAAGCCAAGGTCGTCACCACGGTATACCGGTAATGATGCATAACGGGCATCGGGGGTCACATTGTTATCAGCAGCATTGGCCACCGCCCCCGTCTGGGGCGACAGAGCGCATGTGGCGAACACTGAACCCAGACAAAGGTTGGTCATCAGGTTTTTCATTATTTTTTAAATGGTGTAAATGTAAGTAAAAAACTTTTTATTAATTATCATGGAACATGTGGCGCAATTTGCCACACATAAGTTAATCGGCTCTTTTTCATTTGCAAATATAGCTTTTTCATTCCAAAAGTGCAAAAATCGTTCGGCATATCCAGTCTATTAATATAATTTGTCACAAATCACGCATACTAACGCAACTAAAATATAACGCCAAAACACAAATTAGTCAAATCTTTTTACGGCTAATTCAAAAATTTACGCTATCTTTGCACCCTAAAACATAAAATAGTTGACATTTTTTTACCTGCATGCCTGTCCGCCTTTGTGGCTCTGACACAAGATTCATGCGGAACAGGAATGCCGATTAAGAAGATTGTTATGAAATTGGATCACGTAAATCTTGATTTGGTTTTCGAAACAAGTTGGGAAGTGTGCAACAAAGTAGGAGGCATCTATACTGTGCTTTCTACCAAGGCTCAGACACTCCAGAACTTGTACAAAGACAAAGTGATTTTCATCGGACCCGATGTTTGGTCCGAAACTACCCCCTCACCATATTTTACAGAAGTACCCTCGTTGCTGCGCCAATGGAAAGACAAGGCGGAGCTGCCGTTCGGCATATCGGTCAGGGTAGGGCGGTGGAACATTCCCGGCAAGCCTGTAGTCGTGCTTGTGAAATTCGACGGGATGTTTCAGGCCAAGGACACATATTATGGTGAAATGTGGGAGCGTTTCGGAGTGGATTCCCTCCACGGCTATGGCGATTACGATGAGGCATGCTGTTTCGCACTTGCCTCAGGCATTGTAATAGAGAGCATCTGCAACCACAAACGCCTGCGCCACAAAAACGTGCTGGCGCATTTCGATGAATGGACCACCGGGATGGGGTTACTATACACCCGATGGAAGCTCCCCTACGTGGGCACTATTTTCACAACCCACGCCACCTCGATAGGGCGCAGCATATGCGGCAACGGCAAACCTCTTTACGATTACCTGCCGGCATACAACGGCGACCAGATGGCTCAGGAGCTCAACATGCAGTCGAAGCATTCCCTCGAGAAGGCCGCAGCACATAACGCCGACTGCTTCACCACCGTAAGCAATATAACGGCCATTGAATGCGAGCAGCTCCTTGACCGACGCCCCGATGTGGTTACCCCCAACGGCTTTCAGGGCGACCTGGCACCAGTGAAAGTGAAGGCCAAACGCGCCCGTCAGACGGCTCGCGAGGCTCTGCTGAACGTTGCATCAGCGCTGACCGGACACAAAGCGGCTCCCGATACATTCATAATTGCCACGTCCGGACGCTGCGAGTACCGCAACAAGGGTATCGACGTATTTCTTGATGCGGTAAAACAGCTCGAGAATACCCCCGCCGCCAAAAACGTACTTGCATTCGTGCTTGTGCCGGCATGGATGAAGCAACCTCGTCAGGACTTGAATCAGGCTCTCGCTGCCGACGCCACAATACCGTCAGCAACATTGCCTGAGCCATACATAACCCATGAACTCAACAATCCTGACCACGATGCCATCCTCAACCGCATCCGTCAGCTGCAATTCAACAGCAACGCCGATGCTAAGGTGCAGGTGGTCTACATACCCTGCTATCTCAACGGCAACGACGGAGTGCTGAACATGGATTATTACGAGGTGCTTTGCGGCCTGGATGCCACGGCATTCCCCTCATATTACGAGCCATGGGGCTACACCCCACTTGAAAGCGTGGCGTTCGGCATTCCCACCGTCACGACCTCACTGTCAGGATTCGGCCAGTGGATTCTTGAATCGTCGAAAAGCGACTTCGCTGTCAGCGGTGTCGAGGTGATTCCGCGTGGCGATTCAAATTACTGCGACGTGGTTAATGCGCTTGCAAACGACATGCGAACTCTGGCAAATGCAACCGACGAATATCGCGAACGCGCCTCTAAGGCCGCACGCGACACAGCTGACAAGGCCGAATGGAACTACTTCATCACATATTATATAGAAGCGTTCCGCAAAGCCCTGTCTGCAGCCGACCGGCGACGCGTAAACTGACCGGACTCAGCAGACACACTACATAAACAAGATGTCACAACTATATTGAAATAGAAATTATATCGTATATTTACAAGCTACAACATGAAACTTCAAGTTAGCAACACAAACGCCCCAGCGTGGCGCGACCTTACGGTAACATCCGACCTCCCCTCGAAGCTCAAACATCTCGAGGAGATTGCCAAAAACCTTTGGTGGGTATGGAATAGCGAGGCTAAAGCACTGTTCCGCGACCTCAACCCCGACATGTGGCGCAGCTCGGGTGAAAACCCCGTGATCCTGCTGCAGCATCTCTCATCCGAACGTCTGGACGAAGTGATTGCAGACCCCGAAATGATGGCTCGTATCGAGCACGTCTATAAATCGTTCAAAGAGTACATGGCCAAGCCCATGCGTACCGATATCCCTTCGGTTTCCTACTTCTCGATGGAATACGGTCTGTGCAACGCCCTGAAAATCTATTCCGGTGGTCTTGGCGTACTTGCAGGCGACTACATCAAAGAGGCATCCGACAGCTGCGTACCCATGACCGCCGTAGGCTTCCTTTATCGCTTCGGCTACTTCACACAGTCGCTCAGCGTTGATGGTCAGCAGATTGCCAACTACGAGCCGCAGAACTTCAACCAGCTCCCCATCGAGCAGGTAATGGAAGAGAACGGCCGCCCCATGATTGTAGAGGTACCTTATCCCGGCCGTACAATCTACAGCCACGTATGGCGCGTGAACGTAGGCCGCATGAAGCTCTACCTGATGGACACCGACTTCGACATGAACTCGGAATTCGACCGTGTAATCACCCATCAGCTCTATGGCGGTGACTGGGAAAACCGCATCAAGCAGGAATATCTGCTCGGCATCGGCGGTATCCTCATGCTCAAGAAACTCGGCATCAACAGCCAGCTCTACCACTGCAACGAAGGCCATGCCGCTCTGCTCAACCTCCAGCGCCTGGTTGACTACGTGCAGGAACAGCACCTCGACTTCAATGTCGCACTCGAACTGGTGCGCGCATCGAGCCTCTACACCGTTCACACCCCCGTTCCCGCAGGTCACGACTACTTCGACGAAGGCCTGTTCGGCAAATACATGGGTGAATATCCCCAGAAACTCGGCATCTCGTGGAACGATCTCATGAACATGGGCCGCGAGAACCCCAACACCAACGAGCGCTTCTCTATGAGCGTGTTCGCACTCAACACCTGCCAGGAAGCCAACGGCGTAAGCTGGCTGCATGGTGAAGTGTCGAAAAAGATGTTCGCCGGCATCTGGAAGGGTTACAACTGGCAGGAAAGCCATGTAGGCTACGTGACCAACGGCGTTCATATGCCCACATGGGCCGCTTCCGAATGGAAGGAATTCTACTGGGAGAAACTCGGCCCGAAAGTGTTCGAGCACGCCGATGATCCTGAAAACTGGAAAGGCATCTTCAAAGTGAAGGATGAAGAGATCTGGAACATGCGATGCACCCTCAAGAACAAATTCATCAACTTCGTAAAACGCGACTTCAAGGCCAAGTGGCTTGCCAACCAGGGCGATCCCTCGGCAGTGATGAAGATTGTCGACAAGATTAATCCCAACGCGCTCATCATCGGTTTCGCACGCCGTTTCGCCACCTACAAACGCGCACACCTGCTGTTCACCGACCTTGAGCGTCTGTCCAAGATTGTCAACAACGAGCAGTTCCCCGTGCAGTTCGTATTCTCCGGTAAAGCTCACCCCGCCGACGGTGCCGGTCAGGGCCTGATCAAGCGCATCATGGAAATCTCGCGCATGCCTGAGTTCCTTGGCAAAATTATCTTCCTTGAAGACTACAACATGATTGTTGCCAAGCGTCTTGTGACCGGCGTCGACATTTGGCTGAACACCCCCACACGTCCTCTCGAAGCTTCCGGCACTTCCGGCGAAAAAGCCGAGATGAACGGTGTGCTCAACTTCTCCGTGCTTGACGGATGGTGGTACGAAGGCTACCGTTTCAACGAGAAAGCCGGATGGGCTCTAACCGACAAGCGCACCTACACCGACCAGGCCCAGCAGGACAAGCTCGATGCAGCCACCATCTACTCAATGCTCGAAAACGAGATTATCCCGCTGTACTTCGCAAAGAACTCGAAAGGCTACTCGCCTGAGTGGGTACAGTATATCAAGCGCTCCATCGCCGACATCGCACCTCACTTCACAATGAAGCGCATGATCGAGGACTACATCCACCGCTTCTATGACAAAGAAGCTGCCCGCTCAAACAAACTGCAGGCCAACAACTACGCTCTTGCCAAGGAAATCGTGGCATGGAAAGAGAAAGTGGCAGCTGCATGGGACGGCATCAAGGTGTTCGACATCGAGGCTTCCGATCTCACCAACTCCACCACAGGCAACGACTTCGCCGTGCGTGCCATCATCGACACCAACGGTCTCGGCAAGGATCTCGCTCTCGAACTCGTGGTGTACAAGAAAGAGGACGGCATAGAGAACTTCTGCTACACCAAGCAGTTCAACGTGGTTAAAGAGGAAGGCAACGTGCTTACATATCAGCTCAACATGAAGCTGAAGGATGCAGGCGTATTCCGCTATGGCTACCGCCTCTATCCCTCGAACCCGAACCTGCCTCACCGCATGGACTTCGCTTACACACGCTGGATCTGATAAGATTCAATCCTGATATACGCTTAACGGCGGTGAACCGGAAATCCGGTTCACCGCCGTTTTGATTCGTTAAAAATGGCGCTATGCCGACAAATTTTATGGCATTATGTCAAAATGCGTGATTGGGGCAAAACGCTCAATTCTTATTAAAGAATAGGGGGGTACTGTTTTTGTGTTATCGTTCTCAACTTATTCACACAGGCTTACACCGTCTATATCGGCAATGCGACGTGATATGGAGGGCAGATTGTCGGTGGGGAGGGCCACTGTCATGGAGCATGTGTTGTCGAATTGCTGCGACTGAATCTGCAACCCGGCAGATTTAACCACCTTCATTACATCGTTCATGGCCATATAAGGGAACGTGAACGTCAGTGAGCCCATCTCACTTCGTGACTCGATTGAAGCAGCCTCTATAGCCAGACGGGCGCCCTGCCGGTAAGCCGCGATAAGTCCGGAAGTTCCCAGTTTTATCCCTCCGAAATATCTGACAACCACCACTACCACATTCGTAAGCGAGAATGAATTAATCTGCCCGAGAATGGGCTTGCCGGCGGTGCCTGACGGTTCGCCGTTATCGCTCGACTGAAACTCCATGCGGTCAGCGCCGATCATATAGGCCCAGCAGACATGCCTGGCATCAAAAAAACGCTTGGCGTACTCCTTGATTATGGCCTTGGCCTCATCAGCGGTGTCAACCGGATGTATAAAGGAGAGGAATTTGCTTTTCTGCTCGGTAAACGACGCCTCGGCCGGAGCGGATATGGTAAGATAATCCATCTGCGCGATATTTCAGTTTCACTCAATTGAGCCACGGGGGAAAGCGTCTATAAACGACCCCGGAGTGGCATTGATAATCGTTATTCCGCATCTTGAGGCGTATGCGTTGATTTTGTGATAGGAGGCAAACGCAATAGTCATGCTTTCAAGTACCTGATGCAATTTCAAATCAAGATAGGTGCGGTTGATGCGCTCCACTTCATGCGAATCCTCCTTATAAAAATGCGGCTGGACCGACACTACCCTGTTGTCGGAATCAACATCAAGCGTCTTAAGCCATGAATGATCTGCTCCCAGGATATAGATTTTCTTATAACCCAGCCATACCCCGATCATAATCGACGGAATAAGCACATTTCTCGGGCGGGGCATTCCCAGACGCAGACGGAACATGAGTTGCTCAAGCCATTTCCACCCTTCAGCAGCCAGAAAGTTGAATCCCTCCACTGAAACCATAGGGTTGTCAATCATCCGTGCCACAGACCTGCGACTTTTCGCAGGAACGAACAATGTCATACGCCAATCAACGGCTTTAAGAGATTCCAATAACGCCGCCACATTTTTATCAGAGATGTTCCTGAAAAAGTGAGGATCGGCAAGGACATAATATTTCGGTCTGACAATCCTGAATTCCGGTGTATTCGCAGCGAAATTAACGGCCAGTGTATCCGATCGCTCCAATAATTCCAGATTATTGTCAAGGTTCGTGCGCAACGACGGCCCGTTACCCATTATATAGAGCGGTCTGTCACCCCGCGGCGCATCAGCCCCATTGCGGACAATAGGGCAATATTTTGCCTGGAGAGCTACTTTTACCAATGTTTTTATGCTTGCAGACAGTTTATCGGCCATATTGTAGTGTTGGGGCTGAAATATCCTCTGGTTTTGACAGGGATGCACATAAAATCAGGAAATAATAGTGCAAACTTAATAAATTCTCACTAATTTTGCCAATTAGTAGCAGCTTTAAGTTTAATGGAAAAACGCTGCGGCACTCCCTTGGTAATTCTCCACAACAGTAGCTGCCGCAACAAAAGCAGAATCATATGGCCGAAAACAACGTGCTGAAAATAGATGTCGGGGAAGTGATACGCACACGGGCGCCGCGCCTGGCGCGTCTTCTGCCTGGCTGCATTGTCCGTCGGTTGGAGCGCCTGATCTGCCAGAAGGAACTGAACCGGCTGCTTGAGGAGAATTCCGGAAAAAAGAATGGCGCGTTCTGCAAAGGCGTTCTTGAGTCGCTCAATATAACAGTAACCATGGCTCATCAGGAGAGGCTCCCGGCCAAGAATCACCGCAGGGTGGTATTCGTGTGCAATCACCCTCTCGGAGGTCTGGACGGCATAGCTCTGATACATCTTATCGAGAGTTATTTTGGCGGACAGGTGTGGTTCATTGTCAACGACCTGCTGATGGCAGTCAAACCACTGGAAGGTGTGTTCCTCCCGATCAACAAATTCGGCAAGCAGTCACGTGCCACCTACCGGGCCATTGATGAAGCATTTGCAGGCAATGACCCGATAATTATTTTTCCGGCAGGATTGTGCTCCCGTCTGAACACGGTTGACTCAAACGGTACAAAACGAGAGATAATTTCCGATCTGGAATGGCACAAGATGTTTGTCAACAAATGTATGGCATACAAACGTGACATCGTGCCGTTGTTTTTCAGTGGCCGGAACTCCATGAACTTCTACAAAAAAGCCCGGCTACGGAAACGGCTCGGTATCAAATTCAACCTGGAACAGGTAATGCTGCCACGCGAAATGATACAGAGCAGAGGCAAAACCTACACAGTGGTCGTAGGGCACATGCATCCATACACAGAATTTGAGGGTGGACACAATGCCGACAAACATGCCGCCGAGCTCAAAGCCGAGGTATATGCATTGGCCAAGGAATTGCACCCATGATAATACAACATCACTAAACATCACGCATAATCCCATATTCGCTACATGGCGCAAGACATAATAGAACCGATTGCAGTCGAACTTATTGAAAAAGAACTTGCATCATCATCGATGCTGCGGAAAACCAACAAAGGCAATAACGAGATTTATATTGCCGACGGCCGCAAAGTGCCCAATCTCATGCGTGAGATCGGGCGACTGCGGGAAATTGCATTCCGCACAGCCGGAGGTGGAACCGGAAAGGATTGTGACATCGACAGTTTCGACCTCATGGATCCGCCTTGCCGCCAGTTAATTGTATGGGATCCCGACAATAAGGCCATTCTGGGTGGATATCGGTTCATTTTAGGTAAGGACATCAGAATGAACCCCGACGGGTCACCCCGCATAGCCACATCACACATGTTCCGGTTCTCACAGGATTTCATCAAGAATTATCTCCCTTATACCATTGAGCTGGGGCGCTCCTTCGTACGCCTCGAATACCAGTCCTCAAAAGCAGGAGCAAAAGCGATTTTCGCTCTTGACAATTTGTGGGACGGCCTTGGTGCACTCACTGTGCTCCACCCCGAAATACGCTACCTCTTCGGCAAATTCACCATGTATCCCAGCTACGACAAGGAATGCCGCGACATGTTGCTCTACTTCCTGCGCAAGCATTTCCCTGACCCTGACGAGCTGGCCCGACCATTTGTGCCGCTGCCACACGACTATGCCGACGACAGGTTCAGCCAACTGTTCCCCGGGTTCAATTTCAAGGAAGATTACCGCATTCTGAACAGCCGTATACGGGAACATGGCATCAACATCCCGCCACTTGTAAATGCCTACATGGGCTTGTCGCCGACTATGAAAATTTTCGGCACAGCCATCAATGATGAGTTCGGGGACGTGGAGGAAACAGGTATATTCGTTACAATCGACGATATATTCGAAGAGAAAAAACAGCGACACATCGAATCTTTCAATACGTCAGAATACACTGAAGTCGCCCATGTTCCAGACCAAAGCGAATTGTAACAATGACCCTGAAGCTACAATATCACTACATTTCCATGCTCCTTAAAAAAAACATCCTGACAAAAGGTGCAGCAGTCCTTGTCCTCGCATCCTTGTATGCGCATCAGGATTGCCGCGCGGCTGAACCATACTCCATCGACTGGCATGCCGACGTCATGGCATCCGGCGCTACCGGGCAGATGGCACCATATTATATGGCATCAAACCGCCACGGCATTCTTACGCAAGGCAAAAATGCTATTCTGAATGCCGGAATCAGTCGCCCTATGGATCTGAACAAGCGGTTCAGCTATGGTTTTGCCCTTGATTTTCTCACAGGGTACAGCAATTCTACCGATTATCTGAGGTTTTCCGACGAACAATGGGTCATCAATCCGCAGCATCCCCCACGCATCTGGTTGCAACAGCTATATGGCGAAATCAAATACCGGAGCCTTTTTCTCACTGTAGGTCTGAAGGAACATCAATCCGCATTACTGAATTTCAGACTCAGCAGCGGAGACCTTACCGAAAGCGGAAACGCACGGCCCATTCCGGAAGTGAGAGCGGGGTTCATCAATTTTCAGGATATTCCGTTCACCAACGGATGGATTCAGATTCAAGGAGAGATTTCCTACGGGAAGTTCACTGACAACAAATGGATCCGTAATCATTTCAACCATTTCGGCGACCACATCAACCAGGGAGCGCTTTATTCATATAAGCGCTGCTATTTCCGCACCAAGCCCTCCATGCCGTTTTCCGCTACATTCGGCATGCAGGTAGGTGCCATATTCGGCGGTACTTCGGATTACTACATGAACGGCCATATTTACATGACCAAGCAGTTCTCCCGCAGTTTAAAGCAGTGCCTCAAGATGCTCATCCCAACCGACGGCGGACAGGAGTATTACTCAGGGAGCACACTTGGCTCCTGGGACATCCTGCTACGCTATCGGCTGCCCAACGGTTTTGATCTGAAAGGCTATATGCAGAAACCTTGGGAGGATGGCTCAGGCATAGGTTTCCTGAACGGATTCGATGGACTGTGGGGACTGGAACTCGCCACCAACCGTAAGGGGATTGTTTCCGGGGCAGTTGTCGAGTATATCGACTTCACAAATCAGTCGGGACCGACGCACTGGGATCCGGACGATTTCCCCGGCACAACCGCCACATCCCGGGCTGAAGGTGGCGACAACTATTACAACAACCACGAATACAACGGCTATCAGAACTACGGAATGTCGATAGGCACACCCTTCAATGTGTCGCCGATATACAACCGCAACGGCACATTGCTTTTCAACCATAACCTTGTGAGAGGTTTTCACATAGGAGTGGAGGGCAACATCACCGGCAATCTGGATTACAGGCTCTTGGGCGGTTACCGTAAAAGCTGGGGTACTGACCTTGTGCCGCTCATAGATCCGGAAACCGACACCTCCTTCATGGCTGAAGTGACTTATAATGTCCCGCAGATCAAAGGCCTGCAAATCAATGCACAGTTCGCCCTTGATCACGGAAAATTATATGGGAATAACACCGGTGGCTGCGTAACTGTCAGCTACAGTGGACTGTTTAATCTTTAACGGATTGTAATACAAACAAGAATCACTCCGAATGACAACATCATACAAAACGTTTAAATCGCTCATATCTGCAGCCGTAGCATGCATCCTGCTTTCTATACTGGGAGGATGCACACGCAATAACGGCGATATAGGCATTCTGTTCGGCACATGGCAATTGAACCAGATTGACACTGACAATGTTCCTGATACAGATTATGAACGCAACATTTTCTGGAAATTCCAGAATGATCTCATACAGCTAACGAGGGTCTATCCAGAGGATATCACACCGGGATATTCATATGTGATAGGAACATGGAATGAGGATAACGGTTATCTTTTTCTTAATTTCACACACCACGACGGCGATCCGGAAGGGGAAAACGACCGTTACCGGCCATTCTCTGAAATGCATCTGCCATACGGCATAGTATCGGCATTGCAGATAGAGAAAATGACCTCATCGGAAATGATACTCCATTTCACATCGCCCGACGATGGCCAACATTATACCTATCATCTTTCAAAACGATAATCTCTTACAACAAATATCCATGTCACGCAATATCAAACACGCACTTGTCACCGGCGCCGACGGTTTCATCGGCTCACACCTTGTTGATCTGCTCCTTTCGCAAGGCATAAAAGTAAGGGCCTTGAGCCAGTATAACTCATTCAACAACTGGGGATGGCTCGAAGGGAACTATCATCCCGACCTTGAAGTAGTATGCGGCGACGTGCGCGATGCTGCGTTCTGCCGGCATATTGCACGTGATGTCGACACGATTTTCCATCTGGCCGCCCTGATTGCCATTCCCTACAGTTATGTAGCCCCGGAAAGTTATGTCGACACAAACATCACCGGCACGCTCAACATGTGTCAGGCCGCAAAGGACTGCGGTACAGGCAGGATAGTCGTCACCTCCACATCCGAGGTATATGGCACAGCTCAGTATGTCCCTATCGATGAGAAGCATCCCCGTCAGCCACAGTCGCCCTATTCCGCAACAAAAATCGGTGCGGATGCCATTGCCAAAAGTTTCTACAATGCTTTCGGATTGCCGGTTGTAATCGCACGCCCGTTCAACACTTACGGGCCAAGACAAAGCGCCCGCGCCATTATCCCCACAATCATATCGCAGATTGCAAACGGCGCCAAAGAGATAAAAGTAGGCGATCTGTCGCCGACACGCGATTTCAATTTCGTGGAGGACACCTGCCGAGGCTTTCTGGCACTTGCAACTACCGACTGTCTGGAAGGTGAGGAGATAAATATAGCAACCGGAACCGAAATTTCGATGAAGGATACTCTTAATCTCATTGCAGAACTCATGAACTCCGATGTACGGTATGTGGTGGACCCCGAGCGCATACGTCCTGCCAAAAGCGAAGTGTTCAGGCTGTGTGGCGACAACACAAAAATCACGACACTCACCGACTGGCGCCCGCAGGTGACGCTTCGTGAAGGCTTGAAACGGACAATCGAGTGGCTTACACAGCCGTCGAATCTGGCCACCTGCAAATCCGACATCTACAACCGCTGATTGCCGTTGTTTTCAATGATATTCCAGGTTTTATAATCCCGATTTAATACCGACAGAATGAAACAGGCAGTCAACATAATGTTTCTCGGTGGGGCAAAAAGAGTCTCCATGGGAAGAATGCTCATAGCCGCCGGGGCGCAACTGGGAATGGAAGTCAATCTGTTCAGCTACGAACTTTCCCGCGAGGTTCCTGTTGCGGAGATAGCAACAGTCATTATCGGACGTCGCTGGAGCGACCCGGAATTGGCAGAACATCTGCATTCGGTTGTCGAAGAGAACGCTATAGACATTCTCCTGCCGTTTGTCGACCCGGCTGTGGAGGTAGCCATCCGCTATTGCGCGTCTGATCCGGGGGTATGGACACCCGGCTGCAACGCCGAAATGGCACGGATGATGTTCAACAAGACAGAGGCCGATTCTCTGTTCCGACAACTTGACATTCCCGTGCCTGATGCAGCCGACACATGTAGTAAAGACTGCCGCATAATAGCCAAACCCCGGTTCGGCTCGGCATCCAAAGGGTTGCGGATTCTTTCGCTTGACGAATACTGCCAATTCGCACTGACGGAAGAATCTTCCGGATTCCTGTGTCAGCGTTATATCGAAAACCGTAAAGAATACACCGTAGACTGCTATGTGGCGCACAACGGTGAAATCATATGTGCCGTTCCACGCATTCGGCTTGAGATTGCGGGAGGCGAGGTAGTCTCAACCCAGACCATACATGATGAGGAAATTGAGCAACTCAGCCATAAGCTGTTACATCAGCTGAAACTTACAGGCCCTGTCACATTGCAGTTTTTACGTGAAATAAATCCGGATGGCACACTTGGCCGGGCAATGCTGATGGAAGTTAATCCACGTCTGGGCGGCGGCGCGGTGTGCGCAGTCCATGCCGGTGCCGACATCCCATTGTACATTCTAAAGGAATTTGCAGGCAAACCGTTGACGCCATACCGTGACTGGGCAGATGTGAAAATATGCCGCTACATGCAGGAAGTGGTATTCAGGCACTAAACATTCGATAATAAATTTCAGATGAATAAAGTAATAATAATCGCAGAAGCCGGTGTGAATCATAATGGCGATTATAACCGCGCTGTTGAGATGATTCATGCCGCCAAAAAGGCGGGTGCCGACTATGTCAAATTTCAGACTGCGGTGCCTGAACTTGTGATATCCACCATCGCGCCGAAAGCCGAATACCAGAAAGAAAATACCGGCACAAGCGAAAGTCAACTGGAAATGTGCCGGAAAATACATCTGAAATTGTCCGACTACAAATCGCTGGCCGAGATATGCCGCAAGGAGGGAATCGGATTCATGTCCACCCCGTTCGATCTGGTCTCCATTGATTGTCTTGCGCCTCTGGGAATGGACTATTGGAAAATACCTTCAGGTGAAATAACAAACCTTCCATATCTGCGCAAGATAGGGGAGAAGGGTGAGCCGGTAATCCTCTCAACCGGGATGTGCGAGATGCATGAGATTGATGAAGCCCTGCATGTGCTTGAAAAGGCCGGTACGCCGAGGAATCTCGTGACCCTGCTGCACTGCAACACCCAGTATCCCACACCTATGGCAGATGTCAACCTGCGCGCAATGAACGAACTGCGCAAACTCGGAGCAGGGGCAGTGGGCTACAGCGATCATACCGTAGGAATAGAAGTTCCGGTTGCAGCTGTAGCGATGGGCGCACAGGTGATAGAGAAACATTTCACGCTTGACAAATCGTTGCCGGGGCCTGACCATGTTGCCTCGTTGAATCCCGAAGAACTTACCGCAATGGTAAAAGCCATCCGCAACATTGAAACCGCTCTCGGAAACGGCCGAAAAACGGTGAGCGACTCAGAACGCCCGAACATCGAAGTGGCCCGCAAAAGCATCGTGGCTGCAAGAGACATAAAATGCGGCGAAGTATTCACAGAAGAAAATATTACGGTGAAACGCCCCGGCAACGGCATCTCACCTATGCTGTGGGATTCAGTGCTCGGGCAAACGGCAATGCGCGACTTTCAGGCGGATTCCCTGATTGAACTTCCTGAGAAGCAATGCTGACGGCGTAAATATTGCACGCCGCGCTGAACCATCAGACCAACACGATTGTTATTAATAGAAATGCCGGCCAAAGTCGGTATCGCTGCTGTTAGCAATCTATGAATCGACAAATTTATATATCTTAATCCAGTACAGTCAAACACCCGTATAAATATCATCTGATGTGATATTTACAAAAACGGCCACACGAATCACTCCGTGCGTGCCGTTTTTAATTTCTACTGAAAATCAATCTGCTCGCGTTGCCGCCAGCGAAAGCACGCTCACTGCCGCCGTTGAGGCCTTCATAACGGCATTACAGCAACCAAGGATGGTTGAGCCGGTGGTAATAACATCGTCAACTATAAGTACATGACGGCCATTGAGACGGTCCTCCTCAACCAACGCATAAATTCCTGCCGCATTTGCGGCGCGTTCAACGGCATTACGTGTTGTCTGAGACTGATGCGGACGCATGGTCACAAGATTATTCCATACCGGAATGCCGGTAATATCAGAAATACCTCTTGCAATTTCATCTGCCTGATTAAAACCGCGGCGCACCTGCTTCCAGGCATACATCGGAACGGGAAGAATGGCATCAATTCCGGAGAAAAAGCCTTCATTTTTAAGTTCTGACGCGAATGCCGAGGCAAGATTGTAAGCTATGTCCGGACGGTTATTATATTTGGCCGTCTGTATCATCCGGGCGTAACTGTCATTTTTCACGTAAGCGAACATCGATGCCACCGATTTCACTTTTGCCGCTGCCATGCGCCGCACAAAAGGATGCTCAGGCTGCCGATGAAAATAAAGCCGCGGCATGCGCGCCAGGCATTGCAGGCACACCACACGTTCACCTTCAACCAAAGTTTCGCCGCACACTTCGCAGACCTGCGGAAACAGGATATTCAGCAGGTCGGACAACCATCCCATAGCTCTTCGTTGTGGTTTCTGATGATATCACTGACCAACGCCGGCTCATAACCGCGCGATACAGCCGCACGGAACAGCTTGGTTCTCCCCTCAAATGTGTTGCCTTCCTTTATGGAGCGGCTTCTGGACTGCATGAAAGCGAGCAGGATGGACCGGTATGTGTCCATGTCGATTTCATCAAGCGCGTTATCTATTATGTATCGGTCAATCCGTTTGGCCATCATGGCAACCACAATCTTTCTGCGCCCCCATTTATTGTACAAGACCTTGTCGCGCACAAAAGCCGAGGCAAAACGGCGGTCGTCATAAAATTTATTCTTCTGCAATCGTTGCAGAATGTTGTCCCATTCATGCACAGGCACCATCCAGCCGCGCAATTTCTCACGCAACTCAAACCCACAATGCTCGGCACGGACACAAAAATCCTGCAACCGCACAAGGGCGTTTTCCGCCGACATAGGTTTTCTGTTGAAATTAGCTGCCACCGCCTGAATTATTCAAAAACATATCTTCATGAACCGTTCTTTCCCGAAAGAGTCTCGGCGGACCTCCACATTACGGAAGCCGGTATTCCACGCCAACGCTTCAAGCTCTTTGACATACAACGGATTTATCTCGAAATACACAGCTCCCGAGGCATCAAGATGCGAATGCGCATACTGCAATATCGCCCTGTAAAACTCCAGCGGGTCGCTATCCGGCACGAACAACGCCTGATGCGGTTCATGCTGCAGCACATTTGCCTCCATGGCGGCGCGCTCATGCTCGGCTATATAGGGGGGATTGCTGACAATGATTCCGAAAGTTCCGGATAATGCGGCAGGCACATTGGCCGCCAGCGACAGAATGTCGCAAAGCCGATAGTGGACGTCTGCATTCAACGCCTGTGAATTGGATTCGGCCACCCACAGGGCAGCTTCACTGTTGTCAATGGCAGTCACATCGGCAAACGGCAGATTCCTTTTCAATGCGATGGCTATACATCCCGATCCGGTACCCATGTCAAGCACCCGCAGATCCTTTCGCATTCCGTTGTCATCAACAATCCAATCGATAAGCTCTGCCGTTTCAGGGCGGGGGATAAGCACGTCGGGTGTCACCCGCAGCTTCATACCATAGAATCCGGCGTTACCGAAAATATACTGTATCGGTTCATCCGCCATCAGGCGGCCAACCACAGCATCAAGCTTGCCCATAATGTACTCCGACACCGGTTCTGTGGCCTTTATAGCCATATCTACCGGACTCCAACCCTTGAGGTTCTCAAAGATGATACGGACCATAGCCTTAGCCTCACCATCGCCATATTTTGGAGATAATTCGGCACACAGATTTTTGACCACTTGAAAAAGGGGCAGTTCCCCGCTCATCCCATTGTCCATATGAAAATCATTTAAAAACTCCAGAAACGGTCAACATGAGATGCGAAACCTATAGCTCTATTGTGGTAGCATCTATTGACTTATTCAGAAACATCGATGCCATCTGCGAGAATTTCGATGAATTCTCTGTGGTAAGATAGGTACAGCGGCCTGTTCCGGATTCATTCCGGCTAAGCCTGTTTGCCATTTCGGGATGACGCTTCAGATAATCGGCAAGACTTTCGGCGACAATATCACCCTGCTTTACAAGCCGGATATGCTCAGGCACATATTTCCGGATCTTATCATACAGCAAAGGATAATGCGTGCAAGCCAGAATAATTGTGTCTATCTGCGCATCCTTAGCCAGGATACGGTCGACTTCCTGTCGGACGAAGTAATCAGCGCCATCCTTGTCCGACTCGCCGTTCTCAATCAGAGGAACCCACATGGGACAAGCATGCCCCACCGTCCGGAATCCGGGATAGAGCTTGGAAATCTCCATGTCATAACTTTCACTCTGTATGGTACCCGGAGTGCCGAACACACCTACATGACCGGTTGAAGAAAGCGTTCCAAGCTGTTCCACTGTGGGGCGTATAACCCCGAGAACTCTTCGGGAGGGATCGATGGCAGGCAAATCGTGCTGCTGAATGGTGCGCAACGCTTTTGCCGATGCCGTGTTGCATGCCAGAATCACCAGACGGCAGCCCTGTCGGAACAGATAATTGACCGATTCGAGAGTAAAGCGGTAGACAAGATCGAACGACCTTGAGCCATATGGTGCACGCGCATTGTCACCAAGGTATATATAATCGTAGGATGGGAGAGTCCGACGGATTTCATCAAGGATTGTCAACCCTCCGTAGCCGGAATCAAACACTCCTATCGGACCTTGATTAGACGGATTCATATATTTATGATACGGGATATTGTTTAACACGCGCAAAGTTAAGAAAATTTGGGCGTATTGCAGGATTTTTTAGTAACTTTGCAACTTTCAAACCGGGTTGCAGCCGGTTCCTGAAGCTAATCAAAGCGACATATTCCGCTTTGGCAACGGCTTCACCCAATTTAACAAACCAATAATCACAATCTTAGGTAAATGGGCGGTTTTTTTGGCATTACCAAACGCAACAGCGAATGCGTAAACGAACTGTTTTACGGAGTTGACTACAACTCCCATCTCGGCACCCGTCGTGCCGGAATGGCCACAAACGACAACGGACGTTTTGTCAGGTCAATCCACAACATCGAGAACACCTATTTCCGTACTAAATTCGAGCCTGATCTGCATGAATTTTCGGGTAAGTCGGGAATAGGCGTAATCAGTGACACTGACGCGCAACCGATTATCATCAACTGTCATCTTGGCAAATTCGCCATAGTGACCGTTGCAAAGATAAACAACATCAAGCAGCTGCAGGACGAGCTGCTGAACCACGGCCATCATTTCTGTGAACACAGCAACGACATTGTGAACCCCACAGAACTGGTGGCCGCCCTCATTTGCGAGGGTAAAGATTTCACCGACGGCATAAACAATGTGTTCAACAAGGTTAAAGGCTCATGTTCGATGCTTATCCTTACGTCCGACAGCATTATCGCAGCACGCGACCGGTTCGGACGCACACCTATTGCCATCGGCCGAAATGATTCCGGCTACGCACTAGCCTCGGAAAGCTGCGCGTTCGCCAATCTCGGTTTCGAGATGATCAGGCAGCTCGGACCCGGTGAGATTGTATCCATCTCCGCCGAAAACGGAGAGACAGTGCTCAAGCAGCCGAACGAGGAGATGCAGATATGCGCTTTCCTCTGGACGTATTACGGCTATCCTCCATGCGAATATGAAGGGCGCAACGTGGATGAAATGCGCTACGACAACGGATTCCTGATGGGCCAGGACGACGATGCCGATATCGATTTTGTAAGTCCTATTCCGGATTCAGGCACAGGAATGGCTCTCGGATTCTCGCAGTCCATCGGTAAACCCTACAAACGCGGTATCGTGAAATACACCCCCACATGGCCACGCAGCTTTACACCCAGCACTCAGGAACGCCGCGAACTGGTGGCCAAAATGAAGTTGATAACCAACAAATCACTTCTCAAGGGCAAATCGGTGGCATTCTGCGACGACTCGATTGTACGCGGCACCCAGTTGCGCGACAATGTGGCCGACATGCGTGAAGCCGGTGTGAACAAAGTGCACATCCGCATTTCATGCCCGCCGCTCATATATCCCTGCGAATATCTCAACTTCACTGCGTCAAAAAATGAGATGGAACTGATTACCCGCCGTGTGATCCTGGAACTCGAAGGAGAGGAGGGCAACAAACATCTTGATGAATACGCTGACGCATCGACTGAACGCTATGCCCGCATGGTGGAGATGATACGGGAAAAGCTCGGCCTTGATTCCCTGCGCTTCAACTCGCTCGAGAACCTTGTCAAATCCATCGGTCTGCCTAAATGCAAGATATGCACGCACTGCTTCGACGGTTCGTCGCATTGCTAATGAAAAGCTTAAGCCTATTCTTAAAGGCAGCTGATAACTAGAAATTCCGGCAACGATTTTCCAACACATAAGAAACTCCCGCATGAGGACAATCCTCATGCGGGAGTTTCTTATGTTAGAGAAGATGCGGTTTACATTATGCCGCGCTCACGCAGTTTGCACTGCCATGCCCATGCCGAACGCATGGTGTCTGCAATAGGTGTATCGGCAGTCCAGCCAAGCACCTCGTTGGCATACGACGGATCAGCCCAAACTTTTTCGATATCGCCTGCACGACGGCCGACAATCTTATGAGGCACCTTCACGCCGGTAGCCTCCTCGAATGTGTTGATAAGCTGAAGAACCGACAGGCCGTTGCCCGTGCCGAGATTGAAAATCTCGATCTTTTCGGGGCTCTTGTCCTCAAGCATGCGCTCAACGGCGAGCACATGAGCCTTGGCCAGATCCACAACATCAATGTAGTCGCGGATGCATGAGCCGTCGGGAGTATTGTAGTCATCGCCGAACACACTCAGCTCCTTGCGAATACCCATGGCGGTCTGAGTGAGATAGGGGATAAGGTTCTGAGGCACACCGTTGGGAAGTTCACCGATCTCAGCCGACGGGTGAGCGCCCACCGGATTGAAATAACGCAGAATCACGCTCTTGAAGTTTGCACCGGCATTGATAACATCGGTGATAATCTCCTCCGAAATCTGCTTGGTGTTACCATAGGGCGATGTGGCCTTCTTTATAGGTGACTGCTCGGTAACGGGGTTTACATCCGGTTCGCCGTAAACGGTGCAGGAGGATGAGAACACAATGCCCTTCACATCATGGATTGCCATCTCATCAAGCAGGTTGAGCAGAGTGTTCAGGTTGTTACGGTAGTAGAGCACCGGCTTGTGCATCGATTCGCCGACAGCTTTGCTTGCGGCAAAGTTGATGATACCCTTTATGCCGGGATAGTCGGTGAAAAGCTTGTCAAGAGCCTTGATATCTGTACAGTCGGCTTCGACAAAATCAGGACGTACACCTGTGATGCGCTCGATGCCATCAAGCACATCTTTATTTGAATTCGACAGGTTGTCGATTATAACAACAGGATAACCGGCATTCTGCAGCTCAACGACTGTATGTGAGCCGATATAGCCGGTGCCACCTGTCACAAGTATTCTCGGTTTCATGTTTTGGTCTCCTATGAATTAAAAGAGTTTCTCAGGATATGTTCCGTTTGCATGCAGTTCAGCAAACTTGGCAACCACTCCGGGACGGTCGGCGGCATACGTAACACCGAACCAACGGGAATCAGTATCAAGCACCTTCACCGTGGCCTCGCCTGAATTGATGAGAGCGTCGATGCACAGAGGGATGAAAAACTCTGCCTTGGGGGTGTTGATATCCTTGTCAAGGAATTTGCGGAACTCACGGTCGGAGTAGTCGAAGTAGTCAGGAGTGAAGCCCCAGAGGTTCATGGACACGGGAGTCTTGGGATCAAGAGTCTGAACCTCGCCATTCTCGTCGGTGAACACAATGTTGTGGTCATTGTCGTAACTGATTGCAGTGCGCTCAACAACAGATGTGAGCAGACCGTCGCGGTTTTCACATACACCGCGTGCCACAGATCCGTTCTCGGTCATGGTGTTGCCCACACGGAAGCCAACCATGCAGTAGTCTCCCTTACGGTCGCGCGGACGCGACAGCTCTTTGGCGATAACCTCAAATGCATTGCGGCCATAGAAATCGTCGGCATTGATGACAGCAAACGGTTCCTTGATCACATCCTTACCCATGAGCACGGCGTGGTTGGTTCCCCAGGGTTTTGTGCGGTCGGCGGGACAGGTGTAGCCTTCGGGGAGTTTGTCGGTGCTTTGGAACACTACCTCAACAGGCACATGGCCTTCATATTTGGAAAGAATCTTGGTGCGGAAATCCTGTTCGAAATCCTTGCGGATTACGAATACAACTTTCCCGAAACCTGCCTGAAGGGCATCATAGATAGAATAGTCCATGATAGTTTCACCATTGGGGCCCAGCGGATCAAGCTGTTTGAGACCTCCATAACGGCTACCCATACCGGCAGCGAGAACAAATAAAGTGGGTTTCATTGCTTTTTTATTGTTGTTTTAGGTTGTTGTTCTATGCAAAAATGCCATAATCCCCGAACCGGACATTGCGGCAGTTCGGGGATTTGACAGAGTTATTTATTCGCTGACTTTGCGTGCACCGTCGGAAATCACAACCGGGTAGACAACCGGTTCATGCCCGTACTTGGCCTTGAAGTCATGTTTTGCCTTTTCAATGAATTTGTCGAACAGTTCGTTCTTGACGAGGTTGATGGTGCAGCCTCCGAAGCCGCCGCCCATGATGCGTGAGCCGGTCACGCCGCATTCTTTGGCGATATCGTTGAGGTAATCGAGTTCCTCGCACGACACTTCGTAGTCCTTCGACAGGCCACGGTGTGTCTCATACATTTTCTGACCCACGGTCTCGCAGTCGCCTTTCTTGAGAGCATCGCAGACGTCAAGCACGCGCTGTTTTTCCTCGATGACATATTTGGCGCGGAAGTAATCCTCTGCAGAGATGTCACCCTTGACTTTGTCGAGCATCTCCATTGTGGCGTCGCGAAGGGTTTCTACACCAAGTTTGGCGGCAACGCGCTCGCACGACTGGCGGCGTTTGTTATAGGGCGAGTCAACCAGAGCGTGCTTAACCTTCGAGTCAAGCAGTACGAGAGTATAACCGGCAATGTTGAAAGGATAGTATTCATATTCCATCGAACGGCAGTCAAGACGCATAAGGTGGTCTTTCTTTCCGAATACTGAAGCAAACTGGTCCATGATGCCGCAGTTCACACCGCAATAATTGTGCTCGGTGGACTGACCGATTTTAGCCAGCTCGAATTTGTCGATGGTATTGCCGTTGAACAGGTCGTTGAGTGCAAATGCAAAGCAACTTTCAAGCGCGGCAGACGAGCTGAGGCCAGCGCCCAGAGGCACATTGCCGGCGAACACGGCATCGAATCCCTTTACAACGCCGCCGCGTTTGATAATTTCGCGGCAGATACCGAATATATAGCGTGCCCACTGCTGTTTGGGGGCATCTTCTTCATTCAGTCCGAATTCAGCATATTCATTTATGTCCACCGAGTACACGCGTACTGTCTCAGTACCGTTGGGACGGATTTCGGCCATAATCACTTTATCGATTGCACCGGGGAACACGAAGCCGCCATTATAGTCGGTGTGCTCACCTATAAGGTTGATGCGGCCGGCTGAAGCATACATTGTTCCTTCCTGACCGAATTTCTCTTTGAAAATTCCCTTGATTTTATTTTCCATTTCCATAGAATAAGGTAGATTGTTAGTTATTGATTATATATTTTTTTAATGTGTTCTTTGAGGCAAAGATAGCAAAAAAACGCCAAACCCACATATATAAATTCTTCAAAAAAGAGCCGGAATTTGGCTAAATAAGCCAAATTCCGGCCTCGATTATAAATTACGTCTGAATGTGATTTATTCCATGCAGCATCCGCCGCATTTTTTATTTTACGTCTATCACAATTGTGGCGGGACGAACACCGGGTGCGGAAACTGTAAGTTCGGCTTTGCCCGGAGTAGATGCCGCACGCAGAATAGCGGTGGCTGCGCCACTGAACAGCTTCATCTCAGGACGGTCAAAACTCAACAGGCAGGTGGGGTCACCGTTGGCGGTGGCAAGGAATTCGGCTGCGCCACTGACTTTGAATTTCACCATACGGTTGTCGTCGGGCACAATGTTGCCATCCTTGTCAGCAACGTTCACGGTTACGTACACAAGATCGTTTCCATCGGCCACAATCTCCTTGCGGTTTGCCGACAATACTATATGGTGGGCTTTCCCGGCGGTACGCACTGTCCGTTCCTCCACCGGTTTTCCGGCATCATCCATGGCCACAACCTTCACTTCGCCCGGCTGATACACCACATCGTCCCAGATGAGGCGGTAGCGGTTCATGGCAAGCGAATCGTTGCGGTCCTGAATGTGCTGCACACGGTCACGTTCCCAATAGGAGGTCTTTGCAACCTCGGCGTAATCAAGCACGCCGGAATCAACTTTTTTCCGTACGCCCATCGATTTGCCGTTGACAAACAGCTCGGCCTGCGGATATGAGGTATAGACAACCACCGGGGTAATCTCGCCTTCACGTCCTTTCCAGTTCCAGTGGGGGAGGATATGCAGAGTAGGCGATGTGCGGTTCCACTGCGAACGGTACAGGTAATAGCGGTCCTTTGGAAGAGAGGCAAGGTCAATAATTCCGAACACACTCGAGTGGTTTGGCCAAGCGTCAGTGTCGTAGGGGGAGGGCTCACCGAGATAATCGAAACCGGTCCATACGAACTGGCCGATCATCCAGGGATAATCGTCATCCATTGCGAAATCGATATCGGGAATATTGCTCCAGTAGCAGAATTCAGTATCATAGCTGCTTGACTGATGGTTGTCGTGAACGGCATTTGCCCGACGCTGCATCGGGAAGATGTAACAGCCGCGTGAGGAAACGGTCGAAGCAGTTTCGGAACCAAGTACAAGGCGCTGCGGGAGCATCTTGTAGGCCTTAAGATAATACTGAGGCTTATAATTGAAGCCGGGAATATCGAGAGCTGCTGCGAATCCGTTGTCAAGCACTGCGCCGATCTGGTCCATGCCGCATGTAACCGGACGTGTGGGGTCTTCGCGATGTGCAATATCCAGAAGCATCTGCAACTCCTGCACGCCATCGGGTCCCCACTGGCTCGGGACCTCGTTGCCGATACTCCACATCACAACAGATGCGTTGTTGCGGTAGTGATGAATCATGTTCATCATATCACGTTCGGCCCATTCGCCGAATATGGAACCATAGCCGTTCACACTTTTGGGACGGAAACCCCAGTCGTCGAACGGTTCAACCATGAGCATCATACCCAACTCATCACACAATTCAACCAGTTCAGGAGCGGGCATATTGTGAGATGTGCGGATGGCGTTGGCACCCATGTCCTTCAACATTTCAATCTGATGGCGAAGGGCGGCGCGGTTGACGGCGGCACCGAGGGGGCCAAGGTCATGATGGTTGCACACGCCTTTGAATTTGGTATATTCGCCGTTGAGGAAAAAGCCTTTTTCAGGAATGTATTCCAATGACCGGATACCGAAGCGTGTGGAATAGGTGTCAACAGCCTTCCCGTCGACCGACAGGGTAGTCCTGGCAACATATAGCCAGGGAGTGTCAGGACTCCAGCGCTTGGGTTTCTCAACAAGAAAATCCTGGGTGAACGGTTGCCCGTGGCTATGATATATCGAGTTGTTGGTGGCCACCACCGAACCGTCAGGCGCAATGATTTCAGTATTTACATCTACTGCAGCACCTTTTGCAGCGCCTTCTATACGGGTGATAAGTTTCACAGAAGCTTCGTCAGCCGAGACATAGGGGGTCGTCACATAGGTTCCCCAGACCGGGACATGCACTTTCGATGTCGCAATCAGATGCACGTTACGGTAAAGCCCTGCTCCGGGATACCAGCGGGAAGACTGGGGCTTGTTTTCAAGTTCGACAGTGAGAGTGTTGCTCCCGGGATGAACCACTCCGGTTGGCAGGCTTATATGGAAGGAATTATATCCATACGCCCATCCGCCTACATGTTGACCATTCACACTCACCTTCGGATTGCTCATGGCGCCGTCGAACACCAGCGTGAAATGCTGGCCTACGGTATCAGGCACCTCAAATGTTGTGGTGTATATGCCACGGCCCATATAGGGCAGACCTCCGGTACGGCCTGTCTTTTCAGTTTTCTCTGTTTCGCCGTTCTGCTCCACGGCAACTACCTGGAGGTCGTGAGCACGGTCGAACGGTTCATGTATGGCCCAGTCGTGAGGCACACGGACATCCTGCCATGCGTCGCGATTACCAAGGGAATCCACTTTGGCAAACTGCCATCCATGGGTCAGAGTTGATTCAGTGCGGGCCTGCATGTCGGCAGGGTTCAAGGCCCCGGCCGAAATCATGCATATTGTCGCCATTGACGTTAATATTTTATTCATCGGTTGAGATTGTTGGTTGTTTGGTTAACTGGTATATATCACTGAAGGTATACTGAAATGTATCACTGAGCAGGCTTAATCGTCGCCTCCAGGAATGGGTCGAGCGCCTGCGTGGGTCGATTGTTATCGAAAGCGCCTTTTTTGTAGCCTTCCTGTTCAGGAGCTTCCGGCTCCCAATAGAATACGCCATCAAGGATTTCGGCGCTCCCGAATTCCCGCAAAAATGTGCGCAGAGTGGATTTTGCGCCGGCCGAATTTGTGTAATGGAATCCTATTTCGCTAAGAATTATTTTCTTACCGTATTTCTGATGAAGTTCCTTAATATTCTCAAGGCAATTGGTGATGGCCTGATAATCAAGATTTACACTCCATGAGCTGCCTGAGCCAGACTCAGTCTCTGGATAAAGCGACATGCCTATCATATCATATTTGCCTCCGTTGGCATTGAGCAGATCAAAGAACCATTTATACTGAGCCTTGTCCTGACCTCTGTCGAGGTGCACAATCACTTTGGCCTGAGGAAACACGGATTTTACAGCGTCATATCCGGCATTGAGATAACGGGGAAATTCACCTGCGCTGTTTCCTTTCATTTCGCCTCCGAGCTCATGCATCATGCCGGGGGTAGTCTCATTGCCGATCTGCACCCATTCCACATCGATGCCCTCATTTTTCAGTTTGCCAAGTACGTCCGATACATGCTGACTGACAGCTGTTGCAGCCTCAGCCGGTGTCTTGCCGATCCATGCTGCCGGAGCGTGCTGCTGTCCGGGATCTGCCCATGAATCGCTGAAATGGAAATCCACCATAAGACGCATACGCAGATCGCGGGCGCGACGGGCTTTTTCAAGCACATCCTCCACGCCGTTCCATCCGTTCTCGGGATTCACCCACACGCGCAGACGAATGGCATTCACGCCACAAGTGTTGCGAAGGAGCTTGGTCAGTTCCATTTCGCGGCCTTTTTTAGAATAAAATTTATAACCTTTGGATTCAAGTTCGGTTACCCAGCTTATATCGGCTCCGCGGGCAAAACCGTCAGGAGAGAACGTCGCCTCGAATTCAGCATCTGTCTTTTCATCATCTTCCTGGGTGTTATTGTCCGTTCCAGGAATCTGTGGGGCATCGTCATCGCCGCCACACGATACTGCACTAATAGAAAACATCGATGCGGCAAGCAACCCGAAGAATGCGTTTTTAAAAGTTTTAATCGTCATGTATGTCATTATTATTGTATTATTTTCCTGAGATATCAAACGTGTTGGAATATGCGAAATTGCTTAACGTCAGTTAATAACGCCATTGATATGCTTAAATATCCAAAATCTCGCAGCCGTGTTTATTGCAGCCATACGCCCACAACCTCGGCCGATGCCTGTCTGTCAGAATTTTCAGCCGGAAAAACCAACTGCAATTTTTCAATATCGGCAGCCCGCAAGGTCTGTCCGTTGTATTCAGGCACGAATTCTCGGCCAAGAAAAGTAGGAAATGGTGCAGGGACAAGCAGAGTGGGCGACAACTTAAACTCCGTCAGCGGTAACGCGATTTCCGAATCGGGGATAAGTGTCACAGGACAGGAATACGTGAACCCGTCGATATCCGAGATAGCCACCATAGCCTTACTCATGTTTTCTATTTTCCCGGTCTTAATCCGCAGTTCTGAGGGGTTCATTGATGCGGCAAGCGGTGCAATGATAGGACGCACATATTTGGACAATACCGTATTGACGTTGTCTGTCCCGGGAGCGACAACCACCTCAACGGCATCATTACCGAGAGGGGAGAGCTGCGCCAGCCCCACACGACTGCGTCCCCAATGATCAGGAATAGTGCCTACATCAACGCCATCCAGACCATCCGGACCGTTAAGAAGGATAATCGGAGCGTTCTTATCAAGAAGCTTTGTGCTGTAATATGCACCATCAGCGGAACCCCAATCCAACGGATTTCCCTCCAAAGCACCGGGGAAAGTCATATCAGACTTGTCTGTTTTTGCAAGGGCAGTGGCATCGGCAGCAATCACATCCGGGAAAACTATCCTGTAATTGAACATGTCGCGCCAACTAAGGTCATCCGCAGGAATCTCTGCCCGGAACAAGTAAGGGGCGACTTTATGCATGGTGTAAAGTTTATTGTCGTCACGCCAGAACGACACATCAGAAGGATATATCACCAGTGAATCGGGCATGACATCGCCGAAAGCCTCAGCTTCTATTACAAGCGGCTCACTTTTATAATGGTTTACAGCAGCCTTGTGGCTGACGTGAGGAGCTACCGTTGTGACCGGAGGCATCACAAAATCGCCGGCTCTGATTCCGTCGACCGGAGTAGATGCTGAAATATGCGATAGCGCACTCTCCGAATCCGACAGGACATATACCCCCGGACATATATCCATAACACCATCTGCCGCCTTTCTAACTCCAGCCGAATCTGAGATAGGCCGGTAAAAGAACTTTTCAGACAACTGCGGCAAGCTGACTCGCATGGAATGGCAGGCGTTGATTATGTGGGCCGGTGCGCGATGAAGCGACGGCTTTTCAAACGGATCGGAACTATAAAGCACATCAGGCATCACCTCAAGCCGCCAGACCCCGGGCTTTATTTCATCAAGGAAATAAGCGCCTCGCCCCTGATACTCCACTATGGCAGATGTGCCATAGCCTGCAATATGTTTCAGTTTTTTTGCATTCACCGGCACGTCAGCCACATTGTTTGTATAGAAAAATTCTTCCGGAGCGTTCCATACTGAAAGATTACGTCTGTAGCTGACAGTGGCGTTGCCGAACACAGTGTCGGCCGGATATACAGACCGTTTGGCCGATGGACCGTCATAAGGCGTCGCCTGCATCACCTTGGCGGCAATTTTCATTCCTATGGCTTTCTGCGGGGTATAGGCAAGATTCAGATAATGGGTCTGATACTCCGTGTTGAACCGGGCCATGTCTATCGGGTCATAGGCAAACTGTGTGGCCCACTGGAAGCCTTCCGATGCGAATGTGCGTGCTACCGCAGGGAACAGATAACTCTCGAGCATATCGGCCGGATCGAACTCGTAGACTATTTTCGCTTTATCGTTGAATCCATTTATATTGGAGAACGGTATGTCATAGTGGTCTACATATGGCAGAAAATTCCCTTTACGTTCATGACCGGCAACCAGACCGATGGGATACCATTGATAGGTGGTGCCCTGTATGTCGGCATCATAATATCCCTGAACCATGTCACCGTTGTGACTGACATTATAGAGAATCGGTTTCTTCCATCCTCCATTGCGCATTGCCTCCACCATGGAATTGATATAGGCGGTGACCTGCGCGGGCGATGAGGTGTGGCATGGCTCATTGTTCACCTCCATGGCTATGATACGCGGATCGGCCGCATATGTTAGGCCGGTGTAAGGGTTGCGGTGCTCCACAAGCTGCTTTATATAATTACGCTGGGCAGCGATTGAAGCCGGGTCCTCATGAATTTTGCACTTATCATAATCATAGGAATAACCGCCGGTGTCCACGTTTTTCTCCGGATAACCGTTACCGAAATTGGTCTGTGCTGTCAGAATTATATCTATGCCGTTCTCCTCCATCCGTCCAATCAGATAATCCAGGAGGTCGAGATGCTCATTGTCAAGCAGATTCCCGACACTGTCGGAAATCTCCACGTCCCACAGATGCATTCTGAACGCATTGAGGCCAAGACGCTTCATATGGTACACGTCTCTGTCTATTGCCTTTTTATGGTCCACCCCCAGCGCATTCAGTGCACGGTACGCATGGGCAAACGGCACTGTATAGTTTGTCCCGTAATACCGCACTTCGTCGCCCTTAGGATTACGCATGCGGCCATGGCCGTCAACATAGGTAAATTTTTCCTTGACTGATGTCGCAGAGCTGACCGGTGAGGAAAATGCCAAGGCAAGCATGGTTCCTGTTGTCAAAAGTCCGATACGGGCCGCGGTTCCGGCAAGGCGTGTAAGTAAGATGGGGGTTTTCATGGATTAATCTCTAAATAATTGCAAATGTAGCAAAAATTTAGGTTAAATTATTAAATAGTTGTCCTTATAAATGTTATATTTGTAGTAAACACATCCGCATGATATATCTGACCACCATACATACGTGTTCAGGCGTCATGTTTCATTCCGAATATAAAAAATAGAGAATATGAAAAAAACTTTTTTTAAGACCATCGCAATAGCCACGCTCACGGCCGGAATACTTTCGACCTCCACGGGATGTGCGTTGCTTGACAATTCAAAGAAACATGTTGTCACCGGTTCCGGTGAGGAGCTGACACAAAATGACAAAAAACGTCAGCCGCTGGCTCCCCCTAAGAATCAGAATGCAAAGGATAAGTCTGAAAAAATACAGAAATCCAAACCGATAAAAAACAAGAAAAACAACACAAATGAGAAAGTAACATCGGCCGAAGTCGCAGAAGCCCGTAAGGAGGCTGCCGCACTTGATTCGGCAAACAAGACGACAATGACACAGTCCGACCAAACGACCAAAGATACCGGAGCTGTCCTCCCGGCCGACTTTTCTCTCAACGGCGAATGGACCATTTACAGCGTGCGCAACAATGTGGTGACGGGTGAAGAACGTCCCTATATCAATTTCGACCTTGCCGCGAAACGTTTTTATGGCTCTAACGGATGTAATATCGTAAACGGTGATATGACCCTTTCCGGTAAAACCGGACTGAAACTCGACAATATCATAGCCACAATGAAGATGTGCAGCGACGCTCCGTTTGAATACCTTATAAATCTCGCACTCAGCGAAGTATCTTCCTATTCCGCACGTCAGGTAGGTCCGAACACATTCCTTGACCTCAAAGGCAACGGCGGCTCAGTGATTATGGTGCTCAGGCGTCATAACATGGATTTCCTGAACGGTGCATGGGCAATAACCTCCCTGAATGGCACACCCATGCCGGCAGAAGGCGCTGAGGATGCGGCCACAATGACAATAAATATCCCTGACCTGCAGATTCACGGCACCACCGGCTGCAACATATTCAACGGCCAACTTTTCATCGACCCTGACAAGAACAACTCAATGCAGTTTGTAAACATCGGAACAACTCGCATGGCTTGCCCCCCCAACTCCAGAGAGACGGAGTTCCTGCTCGGACTGGAGATGGTTGAGACTGCAAAAGCAACCGGCACCGACACTATAGCCATGTATTCGGCCGACGGCAAACTCATTTTCGAGATGCGCCGCATAAATTATCCGCGCGAGGAACAGCAGGTTGAATAAACCGCTACCCTTATTTCAGATAAAATCCATTTCAAAAACGCAAAAGGGTGTTGCAGACTATGTCCGGATATGGATTCCGGAATTCTGCAACACCCTGTTTATTTCTATAATATTCCTCAAACAAAACCGAAGCCCCGGCAGATCAATGCATCGTCTGGCGGGGCTTCGGTTTTGCCTTATATATCGTATTTGTCGTCGGATTATTCGAAGATATGTTTGAGCTTTGAGAACAAACGGTGTTTAGTGGATTCCGACGGAGTCATATTCGGCTTATTCTTGAGCGACTCAAATGCCGCACGCTCTTCTGCGTCAAGATTCTCAGGAATGTAGACCATCACATTTATGAGTTCATCACCTGTACCGCTTGAATCGGTAGAGGGGATACCTTTGCCACGCAAACGCAGCACTTTGCCCGGCTGAGTGCCGGCAGGGATATTCAGACGGGCACGTCCGGTGATGGTAGGCACCTCAACGGCACCCCCGAGAGCGGCAGTGGATACATCAAGCATCAGATTGTAGATAACATCGTTACCGTCGCGAATCAGTTCCGGATGTTTCACCTCCTGGATTACCACAAGAAGATCACCGTTCACACCTCCGCGTCGCGGTGCGTTACCTTTGCCTTTAACGGTAAGAGTCATGCCGTCCTGAACACCGGCAGGAATATGGAACGATACCAGTTCGTCCTTGCGCTGGGTGCCGTCGCCATGGCAATGGGTGCAGACTTCCGAAATAACCTTGCCCTCACCTTCGCATTGCGGACAGACGCTTACTGCCTCCTGAGGTCCGAAGAACCCCTGTACAACCTGGCTTACGGTTCCCGTTCCATGACAGGTGGGGCAGGTGTTCAATGCTGTGCCGTCCTTCGCACCTGTTCCGTTGCAGAACTCACATTTCACGTTGGTAGGAATGCGCAATGTCTTGTCGACACCTGTGGCGATTTCTGCAAGATTCATCTTGACGGTGATACGCAGATCTGAACCACGGCGCTGTGGCTTGCGTGCATAACGCGTCTGCCGCCCTCCGGCAGCCCCACTGAAACCGCCGCCGAAATTGAAGTGACCGCCGAAGATGTCGCCGAATTGCGAGAAGATATCCTCCATCGACATGCCGCCAGACGAATAGTAGCCACCCTGACCGCCAAAGCCCTGCGGTCCCATGGAATGACCGAACTGGTCGTACTTCTGGCGCTTTTCCTCGTTGGAAAGCACTTCATAAGCTTCAGCAGCCTCCTTGAATTTATCCTCAGCCTCCTTGTTGTCAGGATTTCGGTCGGGATGATATTTGATGGCGAGCTTACGGTAAGCCTTTTTTATTTCGTCGGGCGTTGCGGTCTTCGACACCCCAAGCACCTCATAATAATCTCTTTTCTGCTCCATATCAAATTATAGCGTTCATTTGATTGATCTTAGCCTGTACGTCGGCCGCCGGTTACTGGGCCACCACGACTTTGGCGTGACGCAACACCTTGTCGTTTATCATGTAACCTTTGAGTACGGTGTCCTTCACTTTGCCTTTCTCGCCGTCGTTTTCAGCCGGAACCATGGCCACGGCCTCATGGAGTTCGGTATCGAAATCAGAACCGGTGGAATCCATGGCCTTCACACCATTGTCGGCCAGATATTTCACGAACTTGTTGTATATGAGTTCCATCCCCTCCTTGACCACCTGCGCGTCGGTGGAATCCTTGATTGCATCAAGCCCGCGCTCAAAATCATCGACGATAGGGAGAATGCCTTTCAATGCTTTTTCAGCCGCAGTCTTGACCAGATCTGTGCGCTCGCGGAGGGTGCGTTTACGGAAATTGTCGAATTCTGCCATCAGAAAAAGATACTCTTTCTTCTCTTTTTCCACTTCAGCCTCTTTCTGGGCGAGCAGATTCTTCAGTTGCTCAAGTTCGGAGGCTTCTACATTTTCGTCCTCCGGAAGCCCCTCAGCGGCAGTCTCCACATCGTTAACCTCCACATTTTCATCCTCGATATCAGGTTGCATCCCGGCTTTGGGAGCTTGATCGGGATTTATATTATGCTTATCCATATTACGGTAGAATTTATGTTTCATAGATAATATTACTTAGATGTCAACATGCAAAAACTTTGCCAAAATCGCGCTGTCGGACACCGGCATTCTATAATATGCCCTGACGCAGTGCGATTTTAGAATTTATACAGATATAACAATTGGATTTTCAGTTGGGTTTAACCGATGCTGAACTGCCTGAAAAATATGTCACAATCAGGAAATGCCGCTGACACCTCGCGCTCGGCATCCGGATTATCGAATAAGGCAAACACGGCCGATCCGCTGCCCGACATCGAGGCATAAACCGCTCCCATGGCAAGCAATCCGGCTTTTATCTGCCCGATGCGGGGATAACGGGGAAATACCGATACCTCGAAATCATTCTTCAACTGCCCCTGCCACCGACGGCAATCCACAGCGGTGACTATTTCTGCGACATCTACCTCTGGCAGCCCGGGCACCACATGAGAATACGCCTCCTTTGTCGGCACCGAAACCGGAGGTTTGACAATTGCAATCCAAAGCGGCTCAGGCAAGGTAAATGACAATGGCGACAGATCCGTACCGATGCCGGTGCACAACATCGGCACATTATATATAAAGAACGGGCAATCGGCACCCACGGCCGAGACAATCCGGGCCAGGCTGTCCTTCCCGGCATTCAGGCCATAAAGGCTGTCGATTGCTGTCAGCGTAAATGCCGCATCGGCCGAACCGCCACCAAGACCGGCTCCGTCGGGAATAACCTTGTGCAGATGAATGTCCACTCCCGGAAACTCACAATGCTCTCTCAAAGCTCTGACAGCACGCATCACAAGATTCTTTTCCGGAGGACAGTCAACCGGACGTCCGGTTGTGGTCAGACTGTCGCGTCCGTCCTTTGCCGGAACAACCTCCAGAATGTCACACCAGGGAACAGGAACCATTACCGTAGATATATCATGATATCCGTCGGTGCGACGGTCAAGTATGTCAAGTCCGAGATTTATTTTGGCATTGGGGAATGTAACCATAGCTGAAACGAGTTTTTTATCCACTGCAAAGTAACGCCTTTTTTTGTAAAGAAAAAATTTTTCATTACTTTGCAACCTTTCCCGACGGGCGCTCGTCTAAAAGATGTGAATCCGACAGAAAAACCTCGTTTCATCTGACCCGGACAAATATAATTCACTATTCATCAACCGACAAAATAATACATACCACCATGATAAAGAGAAAAATTTTAGCTTTTATTGCCTTTGCAGCAATGATTTCGGCCTCGGCACAGACTTCCGCGCCCAAGGCCACAAACGCAAATTCGCCCGATTCAGCCAGCCTGACAGTTGCAACGCCAACCGATACAGTTTCCATATCCGTAGCCGCGACATCTGACGGTGCGGATGTTGTCAACTTCCATTCAGACGAAGTTACTGACAATACCGAAGCTGAGTTCGACGAAATCGATGAATCATATTACAGGATGCATCGTGAGGATACACTGGATGCATTGCTTGAAGAAAACATCGCCAACAATGTCGTCGTGCTGATTATCGTGATTTTTCTCATCCCATGCCTCACCATCGGCTTTATAGTATGGATCATTATGCGTTTCTTCATCAAACGCAACCGCGAACGCAACTCCATCATTGAGCAGGCAATCAATGCCGGTTATCAGCTTCCGGAGACATTCTACACCGGACAGCCCAACAATTACAACATCATAAACGGAGAAATGGCGCCCAACACCCCCGACGCTGCGCCACAGCAGATCAGACAGGACATAAAAGCCATGCAGATTCAGCCTGCCACCAACCGCGATCCCGGCAAATTCTCGTCGGCAGCAACCCTGATTGCGATAGGAGCCGCCTTGTCATTGTATACTGTTGTCAAGGGAGGCCCGGACATATGGCTCCTTGGAGGCCTGGTAATGCTTCTGCTCGGCATAGGCAAGATGATAGGTTATTTCTATGTTCCCGCAACCACTATCAAACCAAAACAGAACAACCGCCAGTATCCCACACCTCCTGTGCCGCCTCAACCGATGCCCCCGTATCAGGGAATGCCTCACAACCCAAACCGTCCTCCATTCACTCCTCCGCAGAACACATATCCCAATCCCCCGTGCAACAATCAGCACACCCCGGACAGCAATAACGACCGGCCAAACGCCTGAGCTCATTCTCCTCACTCCCGTCTCCAACCCAACAGCCAAGCCTTAACAACAAACGGCAATATCCGTCCAACCTGAGCATTCCACCAGACGATGATCAGCAAATTCGAAGAGATGAAACTTCTGGCCCTCTGCATGGCCACCGACAACCGCGATGCTTTCTCGCGGCTGGTGGTGGCTTTCCAGGACGGCCTGCGCCGGTTCCTCTTCAACCTGACCGACGGTGATGCAGCCCTGACCGACGACCTGTCGCAGGAAACATTCATAAAGGCTTGGCTGGCCATCCGCTCTTTTCATGGAATGTCAGGCTTCAAGACCTGGCTTTACCGTATCGCTGTCAATGAATTTGTATCCTACAGACGTAAAAAATCGGCGGCATATTCCCTCCCGCTGGATGCCGCACCTCCTGATTCACATCTGTCGTGCCACGAGCATGATTCCACAGAAGCACAGATCGACGTAAAAGTCCTTCTGGACGCCCTACCGGAAAAAGAAAGAATCGTGGCATTGCTGTTTTATCTGGAAGACATGCCGATAAAACAGATAAGCAAAGTGACGTCAATGCCCGAGGGCACTGTAAAATCACATCTGAACCGCGCGAGAACCCACATGTCAAACATCCGCTAATATGAAACACGACCATATGAAACATAATAACATATCACAGAAAAAAGCCGACGACGCATTGCGGCAGGCATTCAAGACTCAGCTTCCGGAATCCCCGGAATCCCCCTGGTTCTCACGCAAGGTGATGAACCGGCTCCCCGAGCCCACACAGCAATCAGGCACAAGCATAATGGAAATTGTCTGTTATGTAATAGCCGCCATCGGTCTGATTGCAACATGGGGCTATGCTGTACATGCAACCGTTCACCATGGTCTGACCCCACAGATCATAGCGCTTGCCGGCATCGTGCCGTTGGTGTCGTTGTTCTGCATCGGCCTGTTCGCCATACCGGCACTCAAACGCAGTCTATAACAATCAACACTCTATAACAATCAACACTGATATTATCTAATGTTTATTGTGCCTCTCAGGCACAAAATTCTTAACTTTGCATCGCTGATGCACAGGCGCCGCATCCATCACTGCGGCGCCTGTAGTTTTCTTATATCATACACGTATAGATCTCCTGCGGTGATATCTATGCATCAATCCATCTGTTTCTCTATGTTCAAAAGATGTCTGACACTTTTGCGGCTGGCGTTTCCTGTTCTTATTGCACAGGTAAGTGCCATCGTTGTCGGATTTGCTGACAACATCATGGTAGGACACTACTCCACACAGGCGCTGGCGGCATCATCCTTTGTGGTCAACATATTCAACGTGGTGCTGCTTTGCAGCATGGGGTTTTCATATGGCCTCACTCCGCTCATCGGGATGCTCTTTTCACGGGGCGAACATGCCAATATCGGACTGACCCTGAGGGCCGGTGTGATTGCCAACGTAGCTGTGGGGATTGTGCTCACGCTCATCATGGGTACACTTTACTTTTTCCTTGACCATATGGGGCAGGAGGAAGAACTTCTTCCTCTCATCAAGCCGTTTTACCTGATTGTGCTCTCATCGCTGATTCCATTGTCTCTTTTCAACGCGTTCGCGCAATGGAGCTACGGCATACGCAACACAGCTCTGCCGATGTGGATTCTCATCGGTTGCAACATCATCAACATCTTCGGCAATTACATGCTCATCTTCGGCAATTTCGGCGCTCCGGAGCTTGGATTGAACGGAGCCGGATTGTCCACTCTGTTTGTGCGCGTCCTCGCCCCGCTGGCAATCATAGCCGTGTTTTTCACACTGAAGTCCTACAAGGCATATAAAACAGGATTTACTGACAAGACATTGAAAATAGGGCGTAGCCTGATGAAAAAGGTGGTGTCCACCTCCTGGCCCGTGGCATTGCAGATGGCTTGCGAGACAGCAGCATTTTCCACATGTGCCGTGTTCGCAGGATGGATAGGCACCATTTCACTCGCCGCATTTCAGATTATAATCGTTATCGGCTCCCTTGGTTTCTGTATATATTACAGCATCGGTACGGCCATCGCCATCTCAGTATCAAATGTGGCAGGAAGCAATTCGCTGCACAGCTGCCGGCGAGTGGCCTACGACGGATATCTGGTAATGCTGTTTTTTGCAGGATTGTCCACCTGCGCCTTTATTTTTGCCGGACGGCCTTTGATGGGACTATTTTCCTCGGATGTTCAGGTGGTGACCGCGGCACAAGCCCTGATATTCCCGCTGATTCTCTATCAGTTGGGCGATGCCACACAGGTCACATTCGCCAACGCACTGCGCGGGACCTCACACGTGCGCCCGATGTTGTGGATCGCATTTGTAAGTTATGTGGTTATAGGGCTGCCTGCGACACTTCTGCTGGCCTTCCCGGCCGGGCTTGGCAACTATGGCATCGTCCTGAGTTTCTCGGTGTCGCTGTTTACTGCCGCCGTGCTTTTCTTCAGCCGGTTCATGAAGGTTACACGACCGGAAAGAGTGACAAGTTAATTTGTCCAAATGCCAAAAAAGGCATAACTTTGTTGGATGTTAAGCCAAGTAAGGACGGCTTATACCAACCGGATGCGGACATTCCATCCGCATCCCAGTCAAACAACAGCAGCATATTTTGGAAAATAATATAGAAATCAGCGGCCAACGTGTCCATTTTGAGGAATCGGGAGAGGGGAGACCTCTTATCCTGATGCATGGATGGGGATGTAATCTGACAACGGTCCGGTCCATCGCCGCCACAGCATCCAGAACCCACCGTGTCCTCAACCTTGACATGCCGGGATTCGGTCAGTCGCCAGAACCGGATTCTGTGTGGGACATCGACCAGTACACCGAACTTGTGAACCGGTTCATTGACCATCTCAAGCTGGAGCGTCCCATATTGGCAGGGCATAGCTTCGGTGGGAGAGTGGCCATTCAGCTCGCCTCACAGCGGAAAGACATCGATGCCATCGTACTGATCGATGCCGCCGGAATAAAACCGCGGCGTTCGCTTAAATATTATTACAAGGTCTACACTTTCAAGGCCGCCAAACGGCTTTCATACCTGTTGCTCGGACGGGAAAAGGCAGAGAAACGGATTGAACGCATACGTGCAAGCCGCGGCTCGTCCGACTATGCCAACGCGTCCCCACGTATGCGCGCCATAATGAGCAAAGTGGTGAACCATGACCTCACGGCGTGCCTCCCGAAAATTACGGCGCCAGCGCTCCTCATCTGGGGAGAAAATGACACAGCCACCCCTCTGGCGGACGCAAAAAAGATGGAACGGCTCATCCCCGATGCCGGTCTGGTATCTTTCCCGGGATGCGGTCATTACAGCTTCCTTGACAACCCCGCGCAATTCGCGGCCGTGCTGCACTCATTCCTGCAGTCGCGCATCTCAAACAAATAACCAGTAAGTACAGCAACAAGCACTGACATGATAGAAACTACGCTTGACACCCCGTTTTGCATAGCCCTTGCAGCTACCGCCTCACTCGACATTCTGGCAGTCTATGCCCGCGACCTCATGATGCTGCAGCAAAACTCCTATCGTAACGAGCGTTACAACAGATGGTTCTCACAATCGGGCGAGAGCACCAACATCGGGCGCATCTTTTGTTGTATAGCCCTGCTGATGCTGCTTGTAAAGGCCCTTCCACTGCTGGTATCGGCAAGTGCAGGCATCATCATCACCCTGTGGCAGGCCATCCGTCTTTTCAAGGCGAAATATAAGAAACCTCTGGTATGGACACCACGTGCAAAACGCATCTATGGTGTGATGCTTGCGCTCTCAATTGTGATTTCCGGACTTTGTGGCATCTTTGCCGGCGTGAAAGGGGCATGCATAGCCCTCACCGCCATGCTCACTGCCTCTCCCGTCATCCTACTTACGGCCAATGTGTTGCTCCGGCCGGTTGAAAAAGCCATCAACCGACGCTATTACAACGAGGCGGCCGAAATACTGGCATCAATGCCCGACCTTAAAATAATAGGTATAACCGGAAGTTACGGCAAGACATCTACCAAACATTACCTCTACCGCATTCTGCAGGAGCATTTCTCCACAGTCATGACACCGGGCAGCTTCAACACCACACTCGGCGTTATCCGTACCGTCAGGGAACATCTGCAACCTTACAACGAGGTGTTCATTGTGGAGATGGGAGCCAAACAGCCCGGCGACATCAAGGAGATATGCGACCTTGTGCATCCCCATGCCGGCATAATCACAGCCGTTGGCGAGCAGCACCTTGAATCGTTCAAGACCATCCAGAACGTCCAGGCCACCAAATTCGAACTGGCCGACGCAATCCCAGCCGACGGTGTGATTGTGGTCAACAACGATTTCCCGTACGTGGCAAACCGCGAGGTCAAAAACACTCATTGCCTGCGTTATGCCGTGAGCAATCCCGGCAATGCCGACTTCAAGGCCACAGCAATAGAATACTCTCCGGCAGGAACCACCTTCACCATCGAAGGCGCATCGCTTGAACAGCCACTGAAATTGCAGACGCGTCTGGTAGGGGAGTGCAACGTGTCGAACCTGCTGGCAGCCGTGATCATCGCGCTGAAACTCGGCGTCCCGGCCGACAAAATCAGATATGCCGTATCGCAGATCGAACAGGTGGAACACCGCCTGAACATGAAACGTACACCCGGCGGCATCACGATTATTGACGATGCGTTCAACTCAAATCCCCAAGGCTCCAGAATGGCCATGGAGGTGCTCGCCATGATGAAGCCCGGCAAACGCATTGTCATCACCCCGGGAATGATTGAGCTGGGACCGATACAGGACGAGGCCAACGAGGAGTTCGGACGGACCATTGCGCGTTGCGCCGATGTGGCGATTATCGTAGGCCGATACAACCGCGACGCCATAATGGCCGGTATTGCCGAGGGACCGATTAAACCGGAGAATGTGCACGCGGTTGACGATTTCAACCACGCGCAGGCTCTTCTCGGCACTATCGCCACCGCCGGCGATACGGTGCTGTACGAAAACGACCTGCCAGACACTTTCAAATAAGACTTAAACATCCAAGATTATACAACCAACAAGATAATGAAAACCAAAATAGCAGTGTTTTTCGGCGGACGTTCCACCGAACACGAAATATCGGTAATCTCCGCCAATCAGGCTATCAATGCCATCAACCGCGACAAATACGATGTCATTCCGGTCTATATATCCAAAGACGGGAAATGGTATACCGGCGACGAGCTGCTTGACCTGACCAAATACCGCAACATCCCCGAGCTGCTGAAAAAATGTGAGAACGTGTACATGCGCCCGGAATTCGGCGAGTACAATCTCTATTATGCAGAACCTAAGGGCCTGTTCAAGAACAAGAGCATTGCGGCAAAAATCGATGTTGTCATACCGGTGCTTCACGGCGCCAACGGAGAAGACGGTACATTCGAAGGTATTCTCGACTCTATCGGCATCCCCTATGCCGGCTGCGACACCCTTTCGTCGGCCAACGGCATGGACAAGATAACGATGAAAATGATTCTGCGTGAAAGCGGCATTCCGGTCGTTGACTATGAATGGTTCACCGACCGCCAGTGGTTCGCAAAGCGCGACGCCATCACCGCAAAAATAGAGGAGCGCCTCGGCTATCCCGTCATTGTCAAGCCTGCCAATCTCGGCTCGTCAATCGGCATCGGCTGTGCACACAACCGTGAACAGCTGTTTGAGAAGATAGAGGATGCCTCACGCTACGCCTCACGCATCATTGTTGAGGACATGATCGAGGATATGCAGGAGATAAACTGTTCAGTGCTGGGAGATTGCGACGAATACACCACATCCGTGCTTGAAGAGCCGATAAAATCGTCCGAAATCCTCTCGTACGATGCTAAATACGCCGGGGGCGACAAAGGGGCGAAAGGGATGCAGGCTTCGGCAAAGAAATTTCCCGCCGACCTCCCCGCGGATGTCACAGCAGAGATTCAGCGGCTGGCCGGGGAGACGTTCCGTGTGCTTTCGTGCCATGGAGTGAGCCGTGTGGACGTGATGATTGACCGTAAGACGCAGGCCATCTACGTGAATGAAATCAACACCATCCCCGGATCGCTCTCCTTCTACCTGTGGGAAGGATCGGGCATTCCGTTCGACCAGCTGATGGACCGCCTTGTGGCACTGGCAATCAAGCGCAACACCCGCCGCGGACAGAAAACGTTCTCCTTCTCCAACAACATCTTCGCCATGGGCGGAGCAGCCGGAGCCAAAGGCGTGAAAGGCGGCGTAAAAAGGGGTTGCAAAGCCTGATTCAGATTCATGGGAACACCGTTTGTGGCGCCTCAGAGCGCCACAAACCGCATGTTTGCATTATCAACTGGAAATTAGTATCTTTGCGCCCGTCAATAGCAAAAAACAAATAATCAACCGATATAACCACCACACCTTGCAACGATGAAATTCGCTGAATACAATCGATTCAACTTGTCGGAAATAAACAAGGAAGTCCTCAGGCAATGGAATGCCGGAAATCTGTTTGAACAAAGCATGGCCACCCGCGAAGGATGCCCGTCGTTCGTCTTCTACGAAGGGCCGCCATCCGCCAACGGTATGCCCGGTATTCACCACGTTATGGCCCGTACCATCAAGGACATTTTCTGCCGCTACAAAACAATGAAAGGCTTCCATGTGAAACGCAAGGCCGGATGGGACACCCACGGTCTGCCCGTGGAACTTGGCGTTGAAAAAGCCCTCGGAATCACCAAAGAGGACATCGGCAAGAAAATCTCTGTTGACGAATACAATGCAGCCTGCCGCCGTGAGGTGATGAAATATACCAAGGAATGGTCCACGCTGACCAATTCGATGGGCTACTGGGTTGACCTCGACAATCCCTACATCACCTACGACAACCGTTACATCGAATCGGTATGGTGGCTTCTGGGACAGCTCTACAACAAGGGCTATCTTTACAAAGGCTACACCATCCAGCCATATTCACCTGCCGCCGGCACCGGCCTGAGCACACATGAGCTCAACCAGCCCGGCTGCTACCGCGATGTTAAGGACACCACCTGCGTGGCCCAGTTCCTCTGCACCGATCCTGCCGACTATATGCAGGGATGCGGAAAAGTGTATTTCCTGGCATGGACCACAACCCCGTGGACCCTCCCGTCGAACACTGCACTTGCCGTAGGACCCGAAATCACCTATAACGTAGTCCGGACATACAATCCGTACAGCGGCGAGAAAGAGACCGTTGTGCTCGCCGACACGTTGATGGGACATTTTTTCAATCCCAAAGCCAAGGAAGTTGCCTTCGACGATTATAAGAAAGGTGACAAACTCATTCCTTTCGAGGTGGTCAAGACCGTAAAAGGGAAGGAGCTCGTCGGCCTGCATTACGAACAGCTTATCCCCTGGATGAATCCCGGAGAAGGTGCATTCGTTGTAATACCCGGCGATTATGTGACAACCGAGGACGGTACCGGTATAGTGCACATAGCAGGTACTTTCGGTGCCGACGACCTTCGTGTGTCGCGCCAGAACAACGTGCCGCCGCTCACACTCATAGACCGTGACGGCAACATCAGGCCGATGGTCGACCTGCGCGGCCGTTTCTTCCCGATAGAGGATCTTGACCCGAAATTCGTTGAGGAGCGTGTGGATGTGAAAGCCTACTCACCCTGGGCAGGCAAATATGTCAAGAACGCATACGACACATCCAAGACAGACGCAGACGAGACACTCGACGTGGAACTCGCCATGTGGCTGAAACAGGAGGGTAAAGTGTTCAAAATCGAGAAACATGTCCACAGCTATCCCCATTGCTGGCGAACCGACAAGCCTGTGCTTTATTATCCGCTTGACAGCTGGTTCATCCGCACCACGGCCGCACGCGAGCGCCTCATGGAGCTGAACAACTCGATCAAATGGAAACCGGCATCCACCGGTGCCGGACGTTTCGGCAAATGGCTCGAGAACCTTCAGGACTGGAATCTTTCGCGCAGCCGTTACTGGGGAACACCGCTCCCCATTTGGCGTACAGACGACGGCAAAGAGGAGATATGCATAAGTTCCGTAGAGCAGCTTTACAACGAAATTGAGAAAGCTGTGGAAGCCGGAATCATGAAAGAGAATCCTTACAAGGCAAAAGGATTCGTGCCCGGCGACTATGCGAAAGAGAACTATGAGAAGATTGATCTGCACCGTCCGTATGTAGACGACATCGTTCTCGTTTCGGCATCCGGACGCCCGATGCACCGCGAAACAGACCTCATCGACGTATGGTTTGACTCAGGCGCGATGCCGTACGCACAGATTCATTATCCTTTCGAGAATAAGGAAGGACTTGATTCCGGCGAACTTTATCCGGCCGACTTCATTGCAGAAGGTGTGGACCAGACTCGCGGATGGTTCTTCACCCTGCATGCAATAGCAGGCATGGTGTTCGACTCCATAGCCTACAAAGCAGTTATTTCCAACGGTCTTGTGCTTGACAAGGATGGCAACAAGATGTCAAAACGCCTTGGCAACGCCGTTAACCCATTCTCGACCATCGAGGAATTCGGCAGCGACCCCGTGCGCTGGTACATGATTGCCAATTCATCGCCGTGGGACAACCTGAAGTTCGACACAGAAGGTGTGCGCGAAGTGGCACGCAAACTTTTCGCCACACTCTATAACACATATTCTTTCCTGGCGCTCTACGCCAATGTCGACGGTTTCACGGGAGCTGAGCCTCAGGTACCGGTGGCAAACCGCCCGGAAATCGACCGCTGGATTCTCTCGCTTCTGAACACACTTGTAAAGGATGTGGAAGAGGCTCTCGATGATTATGAGCCCACCAAGGCAGCCCGTGCCATCAACACATTCGTGAACGACAACCTCAGCAACTGGTACGTACGTCTGAACCGCAAACGTTTCTGGGGTGGTGAGATGACCGAGGACAAGCTCGCCGCATATCAGACACTTCACACCTGCCTGACCACCGTGGCACAGCTCATGGCCCCGTTTGCACCGTTCTTTGCCGACAAGCTCTATCAGGACCTCACAGCCCCAGCGCTTGAGGCCGCTGGAAAAGAGCCTGTATCAGTACATCTGTCAATATTCCCAAAAGCCGATGCCGCTCTCATCGACAAGGACCTCGAAACCCGCATGAACCTTGCGCAGATAATCACCTCAATGGTGCTTTCTCTGCGCCGCAAGGTAAACATCAAGGTGCGTCAGCCGCTGCAGACACTCATGATACCAGTTCTGTCGGCCAAGCAGCAGCAACAGATTGAAGCAGTTGCACCGCTGATTCTTTCCGAGCTTAACGTGAAAGAAATCAAATTTGTAAGCAACGAAGAAGGTGTGCTGGTAAAGCGCATCAAGGCAGATTTCAAGAAACTCGGTCCGAAACACGGAAAAATGATGAAAGCCGTGGCCGCAGCCATTGCCGAAATGCCGCAGCCCACAATCATTGAACTTGAAAAGAACGGATCTGTTACCATTGATGTCAATGGTCAGCCTGTCGCTGTCGATGTGGCTGATGTCGAAATCAGGAATGAGGACATCCCCGGATGGCTCGTAGCCAACGAAGGCCCGGTGACTGTGGCGCTTGACGTGACAGTTTCCGAAACCCTGCGTCGCGAAGGCATAGCACGCGAGCTCGTGAACCGCATACAGAACATCCGCAAAGGACGCGATTTCGACATCACGGCACGCATCAATGTGGTTATAGAACCCTGCGACCTTACGGACGAAGCCGTCAAGGAATATGGCGAATACATCTGCCGTCAGGTGCTTGCCGAGGCGATTGTCGTAGACGCGGTGCAGGACCCGCTCCCCGACGAGATTCTCGATATTGACGGCACCACCGTAAAGGTCAAGGTGCTACCTGCCTGACAGTTATGATACACAGAACGGGCTGTAGACATTTCAGCCCGTTCTTTCATTAATATTTTTCACCTTCTTGTTTGTTATCATGTAAAAGCATGAATATTGCCGGATCATGACACATACATGTTGTCCAGTGTCCGGGACATGCAACTACTGATAATTCACACATTAATGATTCTATTCCCATGAACGAAAAGAACCGCTACTCAGACGAGGAACTGGAGGAATTCAAAATCCTGATTCTTCAGAAACTCGAAAAAGCACGCAACGAATACGAAAAGCTCCGCGCCGAAGTGATGAACACCGATGGTAACGGAACTGCCGATACTTCGCCCACCTTCAAAGTTCTCGAAGAGGGTGCCTCAACTCTTTCAAAAGAAGAGGCTGTAAGACTGGCCCAGCGTCAGGCCCAGTTTATCAAGCACCTTCAGGCTGCTCTAGTGCGAATCGAGAACAAGACATACGGCATTGACCGCATCACGGGCAAACTGATTCCGAAGGAACGTCTGCGTGTTGTGCCTCATGCCACTCTGAACGTCGACTCCAAACAGAAATGATTATAGTCGCGCCGGTCAACCAAAACCGGCGCAGACCCACATATGCGCATATTTTGCCCCTGAAATTACCGACATTATCCCACAATACTCCCGACATGCTGAAATCATCACGGATTCTCAGGCACCGCGGCCTGCTGACACTTTTGATAATAGCCGTCATTCTCATTGCCGACCAATGCCTGAAAATCTGGGTCAAGACCCATTTTTATCTCGGTGAAAGCTATCCTATATTTTCATGGTTCGAGCTTGTATTCGTACAGAACAACGGTATGGCATTCGGGTGGGAAATTGGAAGCAAACTGCTGCTCACGCTCTTCCGCATCGCCGCAGTGGCATTCATCAGTTTTTATATATGGCGCATCTATGCCCGGCACGAAGCCAAAACGGGCTATCTGGTGTGTCTGGCCCTTGTGGTTGCCGGAGCGGCCGGAAATATCATCGACTGCCTGTGTTACGGGCTGATATTCAACAACCCGCTGCCTCCTGAAGTGGCCACTTTATTCCCTGAAAGCGGAGGGTACGGCACACTGATGCATGGTCTGGTTGTCGATATGCTTTATTTCCCGTTGTGCGAATGGACGTGGCCCACATGGATGCCGTGGGTAGGGGGTGAACACTTTGTGTTTTTCCGCCCCGTATTCAACATTGCCGATTCCGCAATCTCCGTGGGCATGATCGCACTCATCCTTTTCTATTCCCAACAGATTGCCGATGTGCCCTGGCGCAAATCCTCTCAAGCCAAGGCCGACACTACCGACGAAGCCTGATGCTAAACTGACATGAACCACACCTTGCGCTGACTTCCCTATATGAAACCGCTCCATAAGCCGACATCCGTCCAAAAGGCATGTGCCCGTAATGTACTGACCGCAATGCTGCTGGTCCTCACTATCACAGCTTGCAAAAAAACGCCGGAGTACGTTCTTGGACAGGAAGAAATGGCGAGCCTTATGGCCGACATACACACCGGCGAGGCCGTGATTGATTTCAATTATTCGAAGTTTCCGAATGACTCCACCCGCAAAATGCTGAAACAAAGCATTTACGCAGCGCATGGCGTAACGGCGGAAACAGTGGACACATCATTCGTCTGGTACGGCAATCATATCGAGGAATACATCAAAGTTTACGACCGTACAATCGAGATTCTGAAAGAGCGTCAGCAGGATTTCGCATCAGCCACAAGTGCACAGATTGCCATCTCGGGCGACTCTGTGGCAGTCTGGAACGGTCCTCAACGTGTAATCGTGCATGAGGAGATGCCCTCACGTGTTATCACCTTCTCGCTGGTTCCCGACAGCACCTGGCAGAACGGTGACATCTACACGCTTCGCTACAAGCCGGTGAATGGCCTTGGGGATATCGAAAGCCGCCTTCTGGTAGACTATGCCGACGGTGTGACACGATACATTGACCAACCGATATCTACCCGCCAGCCAAATATTATGCAGATACAGGTTGATTCTACAATGACACCATTGCGCCTGTATGGTTATCTGGCATTCTCCCCCTCGAAAAATGTAGCATTCGAAGTTGACAGCATATCGCTTACACGTCAGCGCAAGAATCTGGTCAGCAATTATTACGGGCGTCCAAAAACATTCCGCACGTCTGCTGCTCCTGAAGAAGAACCCGACACTACATCAACCCCGACAGTCGACACAAATACACCTACCACACCGCGACGTCCGATGTCGACCGACCGCCGACGCCCTGCCGCTCAGGATGTGCAGCTGCCCGGCGTAACCTGGGATGGAAAGAAAAGCGAGCACCGTATGGATGCCTCGCAGCATAAACCCACAGCCAAGCAACGACAGGAGGCCCGCGAACGCCAACGCAAAAACCAGCCTGTCAAACAGCGCAGCGTCAAACCAGCCCCGGCAAAGGTTCAGCCTGCTAAAAAATAAGCCGTCAAGTGCAAACAGGTAAAATGTCATCACAAATCCTGACACATCTGCCGGACTATTCACCGGGCACACGTTATCTCATACGCAAAATCATATGGGATGGCTTCACACTTAACATGCAGATTGTGGAGTTCCGGACGGATAATATCATAGTAATCTCACCATTTGAAAGAGAAACCGCAGCAACCATTTTCATGGATACTGCGGTGGATATGGATATTATTTCAAGTGAATTAAAATACCGTGTGATCAGGCAATCCTGACTGCCGGCTTCATTCAAACCAGCGCAGACGGTTCACATCAAACACCGGCCCCTCCTTGCACACGCACACATTTCCGGCATCCACCGTATCTTCTACGCAACACAAGCAGGCGCCAAGTCCGCATGCCATTACATTCTCTAACGACACCTCGCATGGAATGCCTCTCTTGTGAGCGATAGCTGCCACGCCTTTCATCATAGGCATTGGTCCGCAGCAGTATATCATATCGAACTCGCCATCAGAAAGAGCCGGATTCACTGTCACAAGGCCGGGGTGCCCCGCTGACCCGTCGTCAGTCGACAGCAGCACATTGCCAAATTGCGCGAACCGGTCAACCAACAGCAAATCCTCCTTTGTCTTTGCCGCGAGCAGGAATGTGGGCTTAATGCCTGCATCAACAAGCTTTTTGCCAAGGTAGAGGAGAGGAGCGACCCCTACGCCGCCACCCACAAGCAACGGACGCACGCAATCGCAATCCACCGAGAAACCATGGCCCAGTGAAAGCAAGATGTTAAGGACATCACCCGCCTCCATATCGCATAAATGACGGGTACCGTCGCCGGCTACACGCACAAGCAGCTGCAATTCACGGGCGGCGACATCCACATAATGCACCGAGATAGGGCGGCGCAAAAAGGTAGTAGGGGAGTCGGATATCTGAACCTCCACAAACTGTCCGGGCATTATTGAGCCGAAATCAAACTGACCGGAATCGGCAACCGGGGTTAACCTCAACAATGAATAACTGGCGGTAAGCTTCCGGTTTTCCAATACCTTAAAATCGATAATGGCCTTTGGGGATTGCATAGTGTCGGGACTGGCGGTTTTCATTTCCGTATAATAGTTTATTCAATTAAGGCTATGATAAGCCAATGGGAGAACAACGGAATACCATCCCGATGTTTCACACCACGAATTTAGCTATTATTTCCCGATTTGTCAAACCGCAACAGGCATCCCGGCTCAGACAAGGCTTCTGACAAGCACTATATGCTGTCAGAATCAGTCAGAATTTCTTGGATTGTTATTCAGCATCCGGGTTTCCTGATCAACGAGTTTGCTCGTTACCTTATCCTTATCGGCGCGGTCGATATTCACCCCTTCATACTTGTCGGTTTTCGGGCAAGTTGCCTTTTTCGCTTTTGAAGCGCATGTTTTTTTATCGTTCATAATTGTAAGTTTTAGAATAGCATCCATGCATCAGAAAGTCCGATACAGCAATGCTTCGGTTTGCAATTAGAACGATTTGTCAGCTTGATAGGTTCACTCACACCCCTCAAGAGGAAGCTTGCACAACTGCTCGATGTAGTCAAGCAATTCCTGACGTCCGCGGCGGTCGACGCTCGAGGTGCGGAACACCGGCGGCAATTCCTCCCATGTATCCAGCAGCTGCGCACAGTATGCCGCAGTAGCAGCTTTGGCGGCAGAAGACGACAATTTATCCAGCTTTGTGAACACGATGCAGAACGGCACACCATTCTCACCAAGCCACTGCATGAATTCCAAATCGTTGCGCTGCGGTTTGTGCCTGCCGTCGATAAGCAGAAACAGGCACGTCATCTGGGGGCGGTTAAGGATATAACTCTGGATGATACGCTTGATTTCGGCACGTCCCTCCTTGCTTCGCTGTGCGAATCCATAGCCAGGCAAATCCACCAGATACCATTCATCATTTATCAGAAAATGATTGATAAGCAAGGTCTTGCCCGGAGTAGAAGAGGTCTGGGCCAAACTTTTGTTGCCGGTCAGCATATTTATGAGTGAAGATTTCCCCACATTAGACCTTCCGATAAAAGCGAATTCATGGCGCTTTTCATCCGGACATTTCTTATAATCAGTATTACTTATGACAAAACGTGCGCTGTTTACAATCATTTTTCAGAGTGTTTTGCATCCTTCCGACCGGACGCAGATTTTGATAATTAAATGTAAAATTAACATATCTCTTTCAGAAAAACAAATCGTCAGGGCAACAGGTTTGCCCCGGACAGCATCCATTACATCAAAGCCGATTTGACATGTGCCTAAAGTTTATTAATTTTGCATCAACATTACAACCTGACTAATGCGCAATCCCGACCGCCAGACACGTTTCAGCTTCAAGCAGTTCGAAATGTCGAACTGCCGCAGTGCCATGAAAATCGGGACCGACGGCGTTCTGCTCGGCGCATGGGCCATCGGCACACCTATATCCCGCCAGTCGGACGAGGAGTTGCGCATAATGGATGTCGGTTCAGGCACCGGGTTGATTGCCCTCATGCTGGCACAGCGGTTCCCGAAAGCTACGATTGTAGGTGTAGAATGCGATAGGGATGCGGCCGAAGAGGGCGCGGATAATTTTGCCGGTTCGCCTTGGCATGAGAATCTGCAAATGGTGCATGCCGATTTCAACACCATTGCCCTGGAATCTGCGCCCGAGAGTTTCGATGCAGTGGTATCCAACCCGCCGTTTTTCACAAACGGCGCACACGCACCTGACATGCAAAGGCTCGCCGCCCGCCATGAAGGTACGTTGAATCTCGAATCGCTCACCACAGGAGCCGCACGTCTGCTCCGCCCGGGTGGAATCCTGTCCATAGTGATTCCTGCGGAACAACGCCAACGTGCGGAATTCGCCGCCTCAATACACCATTTGCATGCCTTCCGCATCTGCGAGGTGCACACCGTTGCATCCAAACCGGCGCGCAGGGTGCTTATAGATTTCATCAAGGCACAACACCCTGCCCCGGTTGAAAGATCCACATTATGCATCTCGGATGCTGACGGAAACAAGACGTCCGATTATGTCCGGCTTGTATCTCCATTTTACATCAGACTTTAACCTGAAATCATTTTTTTCAGATAACAATTTTCAGTTGATATAAATGAAACAACAATTCAAGCTATCCAGTCCGGCCATCGCAATGGTGCTGCTCTTTTCACTGTTTGCATTTTTCCTGATTCTTACGCCCATAATGTCAGGACTGCTCTCACGGACCACCATAAAACCGGAAGCAGTCATCAAAATCACCATGGTCATCCAGGATGTGCTGGTGTTCATCCTCCCGGCCATAATTGTAGCACTGGCCTCCACCCGTCTGCCTGCACGGTTCCTCGGACTTGACACTCTTGCGCGGCCGGCCACATTCGCATTGGCTCTTGTGACGCTCATATGTGCCATACCCGCTCTGAACGCTGTTGTGGAGTGGAATCAGAACCTGCATCTGCCCGAAAGCATGCGCGGCATAGAGGACACCATGCGGCAACTGGAAGAGAATGCGCGCACCGTAACCGAAAGCCTGATGAAAGGAAGTTCTGTTGCATCACTGATTGTGTCGGTGCTTATTGTGGGAGTGCTTGCCGGATTCAGCGAGGAGCTGTTCTTCAGAGGCGCATTTCAGCGGACGTTGCTGTACACCAATATAAACCAACATGTCGGCGTATGGATAGTGGCTGTGGTGTTCAGCCTGTTTCATTTCCAGATGTTCGGGTTCGTGCCACGCATGCTGCTGGGGGCCTATTTCGGCTATCTTATGCTATGGAGCGGATCAATATGGGTCCCCATGCTTGTGCATATCACCAATAATTCAATCGTTGTGATCGATTCCTGGAGAGTGGCCAACAATCCCGACAGCTTTAATCTTGATGCTGTCGGCACCGACTTCAGCACCCCCTCGGCCTGGATAATGATTGTGATAAGCATAATTCTCACAGCATTGTGTCTGCGTCTCACATACCGCAGCTGCAAGCAATAGGGCTTTCCCCATTTGAGCTATAACGGTGCGGCCCGGATGGACATTCCATCCGGGCCGCACCGTTATAGCTCAAAGTCGGGTTGTTATTTGAACTCCTTGCGGTGGAATATGAAGTTGCGGCCGAGATATTTCTCCCGGACCACCGGATTAGAGGCCAACTCTTCGGAAGTACCTTGAAAGAGGATTTTTCCTTCGAACAACAGATAGGCACGGTCGGTTATACGCAAAGTTTCCTGCGCGTTATGGTCGGTGATCAGAATGCCAATATTTTTTGATTTGAGTTTATACACCACCTCCTGAATATCCTCTACTGCAATAGGGTCGACACCGGCAAACGGCTCGTCAAGCATTATGAATTTCGGATTGATGGCAAGACAACGAGCAATCTCCGTGCGTCGGCGTTCGCCGCCTGAAAGCTGGTCACCGAGGTTCTTGCGCACCTTCTGCAGTCGGAACTCGGCAATAAGGCTTTCAAGCTTGTCGCGCTGTTCCTCTTTGCTCATAGGGGTCATCTCGAGAATGGAGCGGATATTGTTCTCCACAGTCATTTTCCTGAACACTGAAGCCTCCTGTGCCAGATAACCGATACCATGCTGGGCACGCCGGTAAACCGGAAATTTCGTAATGTTCACGTCATTAAGATATATCTGCCCCTCGTTCGGCACAATAAGGCCTGTGGTCATATAGAACGTTGTGGTCTTACCGGCGCCATTGGGGCCAAGCAATCCCACAATCTCACCCTGTGTCACATCGATAGACACATGATTGACCACGGTGCGCTGGCGATATTTTTTCACAAGATTTTCCGTACGAAGCACCATCTTTTCAGGTGTACCGGTGGGAACGGCATCGGTCACAACCGCCTCTTCGCCAGGTTTCAGTTCAAGTTCGTCCATCCTGCTACAGAAAATTCAATCATTTAAGACAAGTGTTATTACGGAGACGCCCGTAAATAAAGTCGGTCAGCAGCCCGATAGCCACCGCATTCGTGCCACCCTGCGGAATAATCAGGTCGGCAAAACGTTTTGACGGCTCTATATACATGCTATGCATCGGTTTCAGCACATCCTGATAACGGTCTATCACCATTTGTGGAGTACGTCCGCGCTCAATGCAATCGCGTGCGATAACGCGGATCAAACGGTCGTCGGAATCGGCATCCACAAAGCATTTCACATCCATCATATTGCGAAGCACCGGATCTGTCAGGACAAGGATGCCCTCGACTATCACCACATCACACGGTTCGACATGCACGGTCTCCTCCTGACGCGTACAGGTCAGATAGGAATATGTGGGCATCTCCACAGACTCACCGGCCTGCAGTTTCTTCAGGTGATCCACCAGCAGCGGCCATTCTATGGCATCGGGTTCATCAAAGTTGATTTTGTTTCTTTCCTGCTGAGGGATATGCGACAAATCTTTATAATACGAATCCTGTGGGATTACCGTAACTTCGCCCTGCGGGAGCGAAGCCAAGATTTTTTTCACTACTGTGGTCTTCCCGGAGCCGGTGCCACCTGCGATACCTATTATAAGCATATGAATTTGGCGCTTTTGGATGTTTAGTTGCACGAAATTACGAAAAATCCCCCAACCCATTGCCATGGGAAAGTGTTTTTTCTAAAAAAATCGGTAACTTTGTATGTGGCAATGAACCGTCAGAACTGTCTGACGCAAAAAGAATGCTTAGGTTTCCTGCATTTCTTACTTCCTAATTTACAGCCATTCCATAACTAATGCATCATTATGGTACTACTGAAATCGCTTGAACAGCTCGGACAATATACCCTTTTCATGAAACGGGCATTTTCGCTGCCCGACAAATGGTCGATTTTCGGCCGACGCACAGTGCAGGAAATTATCAAGCTGGGCGTAGACTCGATACCTCTGGTCATCGTAATCTCCCTTTTTATCGGCGCAGTAATCACCATCCAGATGCAGCTCAACGTATCGTCGCCGCTGATTCCGGCCTATTCGGTTGGTTTGGCCACCCGCGACATCGTGCTGCTTGAATTCTCCAACTCCATTCTCTGTCTGATTCTTGCCGGCAAAGTGGGATCAAACATCGCATCTGAAATAGGCACCATGAGAGTGACCGAACAGATTGACGCACTTGAAATCATGGGCGTCAATTCCACAAATTATCTCGTCCTCCCGAAAATCGTGGCATTCGTGGCATTCATGCCTATTCTGGTGATTTTCTGTATTGCCACATCTTTTATCGGCGGCTGGTTCGTTGGAGTGTTTACAGACCTCATCAGCGTCTCGAAATACGTTTACGGCCTCCAGGCACTCTTTCAGGAATGGTATGTGTGGTACGGCCTGATCAAAAGCCTGTTCTTCGCTTTCATCATCGCCTCGGTTGCTTCATATTTCGGCTACTATGTGAAAGGTGGGGCACTTGAAGTAGGCAAAGCCAGTACGAATGCTGTGGTGTCAAGCAGCATCCTCATCCTGTTGTTCGACGTTGTGTTAACTAAATTACTGTTGCAATGATTGAAGTCAAGAATCTCACCAAATCGTTCGACGACAAAACGATTCTGCACGACGTAAGCGCCAAGTTCTATACCGGCAAGACCAACCTGATCATAGGGCAGAGCGGTTCGGGAAAAACCGTGCTCATGAAATCCATCGTCGGACTCGTCCGCCCTGAAGAGGGAGAAATCCTTTATGACGGTCGTGACTTCCTGAAAATGACGGACACTCAGGTGAAACAGCTGCGTCAGGAGATAGGTATGCTGTTTCAAGGTTCGGCACTGTTCGACTCCGAGACTGTGCTCGGCAATGTGATGTTCCCGCTGGTAATGTTCTCAAAAATGTCGCGTGGCGAAATGCTCGACCGTGCCAGGTTCTGCCTCGAACGAGTGAACCTGAAAGGTGCCGAGAACAAATATCCGGCAGAAATATCCGGCGGAATGCAGAAGCGCGTGGCCATAGCGCGTGCCATAGCCCTCAATCCGCGCTATCTGTTTTGCGACGAGCCGAACTCAGGACTGGATCCAAAGACTTCAATCCTGATCGACGAACTCCTCCACGACATCACCCACGAGTATAACATAACAACAATCATCAACACCCACGACATGAACTCCGTGCTGGGTATCGGCGAAAATATCATATTCATTAACAAGGGATACCGGGAATGGGTAGGCGACAAGGAACGCATCTTCACCACCTCGAACGAGGCGCTCAATGATTTCGTATTCGCCACCCGTCTGTTCCAGGAGGTAAAAGACTACATAATCGCCAACGGCGAAAAGGCATCGAAAGGATAATTCCGATTCTTTGAGAAGGGCACATTTGGCGCGCCTCCTGCCTTGCACATAATCATTATTGAATTTCAAGGCATTTACATGAGAGATGAAATGAACAAATTACAAACAGAACCGCAAGCCCCCACGCAGGTGCCCGGCAATGAATGTGCTGCGGCAAGACAAGGGCATCCGTCCGACGAACGCATAAAAATAAAGGAAACATTCCGGCTGTTGCTGAGAAATACAAAAGAGATTGCCGAAAAGAATGACCTGAAACATCTGCGCCCGATTATAGCCAAGGGCGTTGAGACAGGTGCCTACGGCACGGACCGCTTCGGCAACTCCAACTATTACCGTAGCCTGCTGACGGCCAATGCGCTGTGTGAACGTATAAGCCCTGACCGCAACATGGTTGTGGCAGTCCTGTTATATCCGCTCTGCAAATCAGAATTCATCACGCCTTCCGATGTGGAGGCAAAATGGGGCGCGGATATTGCCAAAATGGTGCGAGGGCTGCTTAAGGTGTCCACACTTTACCAGCGTGGGGTGGCTGTGGAGAGCGAAAATTTCCGCCGCCTGCTTATGGCGTTCGCCGAAGACATCCGCGTAATCATAATAATGATTGTGGACAGGTTGATGCTCATGAAAGTCATCAACCACCATCCCAACGAGAAACTCGTGCGCGACGTGGCATACGAGGCCAACTATCTCTATGCCGCACTTGCTCACCGTCTCGGACTGTATGCCATAAAAAGCGAGCTGGAGGATATGTCGCTTAAATATACCGACAGGGAGACCTACACCTCCATTGCGCGCCAGCTGAACGAGCGTAAGAACTCACGCGACGCATATATAGCAGCCTTCATAGGTCCGATCAAGGAAAAACTCGAGGCACTCGGATTGAAATTCGATATCAAAGGACGTACCAAATCCATTTTCTCCATCTGGAACAAGATGAAGAAACAGAAAAACGATATCGACCACATCTACGACCTGTTCGCTATCCGCATCATTATCGACACTCCGCTGGAAAAAGAGAAGACCGACTGCTGGATGGCCTATTCGGTTATTACCGACATGTACCGGCCTAACCCTTCGCGCATGAAGGACTGGATTTCCATCCCCAAATCCAACGGATACGAATCCCTGCACATCACCGTGTCGGGCCCTGAAGGGAAATGGGTGGAAGTGCAGATACGCACCCGGCGCATGGATCTTGTGGCCGAAAAAGGTCTGGCGGCGCACTGGCGCTACAAAGGCATCAAAAGTGAAGGCGACCTCGATGCATGGATGAACAATGTGCGCGACATTCTGGAAAGCGCCGAACAGGGCCCGATGGAACTGATGCGTAATTTCAGGATGGATGTCTACGACAAAGAGGTGTTCGTGTTCACCCCCAAAGGAGACCTGTACCGGCTCCCCGCCGGTGCCACTCTTCTTGACTTCGCATTCAACATCCACTCCAAGCTCGGTTGTATCTGTGTGGGCGGACGTGTCAACGGGAAAAACGAGAAGCTCACCTACAAACTGCGTAGCGGCGACACGGTGGAAATTCTCACATCTTCGGCACAGTCGCCCAAACAGGACTGGCTTAACATCGTTGTCACATCAAAGGCGCGAAGCAAAATCCGTCAGGCACTGAAGGAACGGGAGAACCGTGCGGCCGAACTCGGACGCGAGATGCTGGAACGCCGATTCAAGAACAGGAAAATCGATCTTGATGAAGCTGTTCTCAGCAAACTCATAAAGAAGCTCGGTTACAAGACCTCAACCGACTTTTTCAACGACATTGCCAACGAACGGCTGGATGTGAATGTGGTGTCGGAGCGCTACGCAGCTTTCGACATGCAGCTACATGAGGCCACTGACCATCCCAAGCGCGTATCTGCCGAGGAGTTCAGTCTGCATCAGCAACAGGACGAAACTGAACCCAAAGCAGGCTCCGCATCGGAGGATGTTCTCGTTATCGGCAATGACATCAAGGGGATGAACTACCGGTTTGCCAAATGCTGCAACCCCATATACGGCGACGACGTGTTCGGATTCATTTCGGCCGAAGGTGTCATAAAGATTCACCGCACCGACTGCCCGAACGCACGCAACATTCGCGAGCGCTATCCATACCGAATGATTCACACCAGATGGTCAGGCAAGATCGGCAGCCAGTTCGCTGTCACACTGCGTGTACTCGGACGGGATGACATCGGAATCGTGACCAACATCACGTCGATAATCTCAAAAGAGAAGAACGCCACGCTGCGCAACATAGCCATCGATTCGCACGACGGTCTGTTCCAAGGCCATCTCACCATAGGCATCAACGACAACCGCGCACTTTCGTCTCTGATAAAGAAGATTGCCACTGTGAAAGGTGTGAAAGACGTGCAACGTACAAACTGACCCAATTACATTCAGCAAACAAAACTGACAACAATATGAATAAACGGTTATTACCCGTAGGCTCATGCCTCGTAGCCCTTATGTGTGCCTGCGGAGGCAAACAGGAGAACCCACAGGCCCGCGAACTGCTCGATAACGCCAATGCTGCGTTCGAGCAACAGGATTACGCTTTGGCCACGACACTGCTCGACTCGCTGCAGAAAACATTTCCTTCGGAGTTGGGAATCCAGCGAGAGTCAATGGCCCTACGCCCGAAAGTGATAGAACAGACAGCAGTATTGCAGCTGCAACAGCTCGATTCACTGGACGCCGCCGACACATCTACTCTCACAGCGCTTAAACCGGCTCTCAAATGGGTAAAGACACCGGGCATGATAGAGGGATACTGGATTGATGCCAAAGCCTACAATCCCAATTTCATGAATACCACCGGCATTGAAGCCCGTGTGAACGAGATCGGGCAGTTCTATATCGTTTCGTCTGTAAATCCGGCAGGCAACCTGAAACATACTTCTGTAACGCTTAAAACCGGATCTGAATCTGTCACAACCCAGACGGTGCCATACGACGGAGAGAGTAATTATCGTCTCGGCGGGGGAGAGGTAATAACCTTCTCACCCGAACAGTCCGACACTATCGGGTTCACAGCCATGCAGGCAATGAATGCCAACCCATCTGCCACAGGCACACTCATATTCAACGGAGCCAAGAATACAAAATCTATCCGGCTGAATGCTGCGCAGACAGCAGCTATCGCCAATGCCTACCGCTACAGTTCTGCCGTGATTCGTGCGCGCGACAATCAGGTGCAGCGTCAAAAACTCAACCGTACCATAGAGATTGCCCGTCAGCAGGCGGCCAAGACATCGGCATCCGCAACTGAATAAGATATCATATTCTTTTTTTATAGTGTAAAACACCGGTGGCATGTGAGATAGGACTCACATGCCACCGGTATTAATGTCGTAAACCTTAATTCCACATCGCAAAGCGATGTCCCTACACGTAGTGATTAAAGTGATTTATAGGAGAAGGGGAGGGTCAGCCCTGATGCTGAGGACGAAGAAGATCGTTCACCGTCTTTACGGGATTGAAAGTCTCAATCGGCACCTCGACGAACGCTGTGAGCCAATCACTCATGGCACCGTTCCACAGACCGGGCAATTCAAGCGCCTGCAGATTCTTTCCGTGAAGCGATTTCGAGGAGATGAATCCGGTAGCGGGATCTACATGTTCGGGAAGATTGAAATGATGGCCCTGAAGGTCGGTGATATAGCAGACCAGATCAACCGGATTGAAATGTGTGGCTTTTGACACCATTGCCACACTTGCCTCGTCCTTATTGTCAATCTGTGTACTCTCCAGAATCTGCAACGACTGCGACCCGTCAGCATTATATGCGATGAACGGACCGCCGCCTGGTTCGCCTTCGTTCTTTACCATTCCGCACACACGCATGGGGCGGTTGAGTTTCACACGCAAGTAGGTTGCAAGATCCTCGCCCGACAGATTGTGAAGCTCAGGAGCATCGAAAGAGAATGCATTGCGCAGGAATGTGCAAATTTCCCGGAGAACGTCTTCATCGTATGTACGGTTATCAATGAGGCGGATATACTCGGCCACCTTGTCGTGCAGCTCAATCAGATAACCGGCGATAACCTGCTTGTAATGAACAGTCGGCTCGCGCAAGGAATCCGGGACCACATTGTCGATGTTCTTGATGAACACCACCTGAGCATCTATGTCGTTCAGATTGCGAATCAACGCACCGTGACCGCCCGGACGGAAGAGGAGCTGGCCGTTCTCGTCGCGGAACGGAGTGCCGTCAGGATTGGCAGCTATCGTATCGGTGGAGGGAAGCTGCTCACTCAGCGATACATTGATTTTAACGCCGAGATTCTTCTCGACTTCAGGCACTACGGAGGCAACCTTCTTCTCAAAAGCAGCCCTATGTGCAGGCGATACTGTAAGGTGCAAGTTTACTTTTCCATTGGCCTGACATGCTGACTGCGCGCCTTCCACAATCTGCTCTTCAAGCGGAGTGCGTGTTGTGTCACCGGCGGCGCGATGGAATGTCAGCAACCCCTTTGGCAGATTGCCGTAGTTCAGGCCTTCCGGCAATATAATGGAACCAATCACATCCTTTTCACGTCCCTGGGCCAGCAGGGTGTCAACATCGGCACCGAAGCGCTGCATCACAACCGCGTTCAGCTCAGGATAGAACGCCATCTTGTGTATGTTTTCAACGACTTCCGCCACGGGCGAACCTGCGGCAGGATGCATCTCTTCGCCATCTACGAAGGAGAACAGCGCCTTGAACATACGTGAGGCCGCGCCTGAGGCAGGGACGAACTTGCATACATCACCGCCATCCGCCAGATATTGTTTCCAACGGTCAACGGTTGCTGACTGTTCTTCCGTCGTCAGAACGGTTATACCGTTGCCTGGACGTGCGGAGTCAACCAATTTGAGATAAGGGAAACCTGTGGAAAAACATTTCAGTTGTCTTTCCAGCTCGGCCGTCGTAATGCCGCGGGCTTCCAGTGTTTTCATGTCAGATGCATTGAGTTCCATATAATTTTTGTTTATTTGTTAGGTCAATTCATTCGTTTAAGCAGATTATAGGACGGCACAACACCAAGTTCGCCGGCTTTGGAGAGATTCTCCACACCGCGGTCATGATCTCCGAGATGGAAATAGACATACCCCCGGTTATAATAGGCTTCGCCCAGATCGGGTTTCAGTTCTATGGCCTTGTTGTAGGCAAGCAGGGCAGAGGTCAGGTCGCCCGTTTCTGCCAGAAGATTGCCTTTGTTGAAATAAGCAAACGCCATGCGTGGTGACAGACTTATAGCCTTGTCGAGATCGGCCATGATGGCCCTCAGTTCAGCCACACGTGCCGGTCCGTCAAGGGCATTCCCCGCCTGCAATGCCTTGTAGCGTGCCACTGCCCGCTCAAAATACCCCAATGCAAAATCAGGAGTGAGTTCTATGGCCTTGTTAAGATCCGTCACAGCTGCAGCATAATTGCGCAGCACGGCAAAATCCATTGCCCTCGCAAAGAAATCGATGGCACGTGGCTCATGAGTGGCAAGATAGGAATTGTAATAATCAATGGACTGGAAGTGACGTTGTATCAAATCCTCGTCATTCAGGGTAGGGTTATTGTTTGAAAGCTGCACCATGTAGCGCAATGCCCGAGTGGCATTCACATCATCAATCTCCTTGATATAATAGGCAGACGGCTGCAACTCGGTGGGTGCGGTATAATAGGTCAGCTCAAACATCGGCTCAAGCTCTATGCGAACCGACCGGTTCTGTACCTTTCCGCGTATATTCTTGTTGTTATAGTCGCCGTCCAGGCTGAGATCCGGCTCAACTGTGCGCAACGCCGAGAACCGTTTGGCCACTGCTTCCGGTGTTAGTTCAGTTTCCTTTTCGGAGCTGCTGTCCGCTCCTCCGTCGGTCTTTCCATCCGCCGCACTTCCTGCGCCCGAAATCTGTTGTGACCTGATATCCGGACCTTGGAGATTCTTCGACATGGCCAGCGCCTTGTTGTAATCGCGTTCGGCCGAACGCATGTCGCCGTTCATGCGATGCAGGTTGCTGCGCATATACAGAGCTTCTGGCAAATCCGGGAAACGCTCTATCAGGCGGTTCACATCAGCCATGGCATGCGGGATATCCCGCTTTTCGGAATAGAGGTATGCCCTGTTATATAATGAACGGTAATCATCAGCATCCAGGTCAAGAGCCGCCGTAAAGTCCTTGATGGCATTATCATTGTCACGCACCTCCATACGGAGCAAACCGCGGTTATATATCGCAGCCGCATTTATAGGGTCGAGCTGCACGGCATAGTCATAATCCGCCATCGCACCAAAATAATCATCGAGATTGTAACGCAGGAACGCACGGTTGACATAGAGCCCGGCCTCGCGCGGAAGCAATTTTATGACTTCATCCAGATCGGTAAGTGCATCTGCATAATTACGCGGCCCGTGAATGGCCATGTCGGCACGCAGCAGATAGGCGTTCGCCAGATTCCGGTTCAGCGAAAGCGCATGGTCTATATCTTTTTTAGCGGCAACGCTGTCGCCCTGCTGCAGAAACAGACGTGCACGCCCCACATAACCGTTATCGAAATTGGGAAATGCAGTAAGCAGGGCGTCAAATGTCACGGCAGCACTGTCGCGTTGTCCGAGGTCCTGTTGGGCAAGAGCCTTGTTGAACAGCAACTGGCGGTTGCGTGGCAGCAGTTTCAACGCGCTGTTATAATCCTCAACAGCCTCGGCCAGCCGCCCACGGTTCTGACGGGCCACACCACGCACCTCATAGGCATCCGCGATGAAGGGATTCCTCTCAATCGCAGCCGAGGCATCCTCTTCCGCTCCCAGATAATCCTCCAGATTCAATTTGGCAATGGCACGCATGAAATATGGCTGTGCCAGATATGGCTTGGCCATGATTGCCTGATTGAAATACTGGATGGACACCATGTAATCATCGAAATACAATGCATTCTGACCCACGCGCAGCATCTGCTCGGCATTAATCTGCGCATGGCCTTTCCATCCGCCGGAAAAAGCGGATACAAACAGGACTGCCAATATTGTAACCCAACGACAGTTCTGCTTAATCGGGGCTTTATATGAAACCTTAACCACCGGATGCATCAATCAAGCTTTAATACTGCGAGGAACGCTTTCTGAGGCACCTGAACAGAACCGATCTGTTTCATTCGTTTCTTACCGGCCTTCTGTTTTTCAAGCAGCTTACGCTTACGGCTGACGTCACCGCCATAACACTTGGCGGTGACATCCTTACGGACAGCCTTGATGGTTTCGCGGGCAATGATTTTTGCCCCGATAGCTGCCTGTATGGCTATATCGAACTGGTGTCGGGGGATAAGTTCCTTGAGTTTCTCGCACATTTTTCGTCCGAACGCCACGGCATTGTCAGCATGCGTCAGGGTAGACAACGCATCCACACTCTCCCCGTTCAGCAGGACGTCGAGTTTCACCAGCCGCGAAGGGCGGTAATCATGCAGGTGGTAATCGAACGACGCGTATCCCTTGGAGATTGACTTGAGCTTATCGTAGAAATCAATCACGATTTCACCCAGCGGAATGTCGAACGTAAGCTCCACACGGTTGCCTGAAATGAATTCCTGTTTCTGCAGCTCTCCGCGTTTTCCAAGACACAATGTCATAATCGGGCCTATAAACTCGGTGGTGGTGATAATCTGCGAACGTATGTACGGCTCATCGATATGGTCGATGAGGGTTATGTCAGGCAGCCCCGACGGGTTGTGGACTTCGGTCACATTCCCCTTTTTGTCATGAACGAGATAGGACACGTTGGGCACGGTGGTGATAACCTCCATGCCGAACTCACGGCTGAGCCGTTCCTGAATGATCTCCATGTGGAGCAATCCGAGGAATCCGCAACGGAAGCCGAAGCCGAGAGCCATCGATGATTCAGGCTGGAAGGTGAGCGAGGCATCGTTGAGCTGCAGTTTTTCCAATGAACTGCGGAGATTCTCAAAATCCTCGGCCTCGATAGGGTAGACGCCTGCAAACACCATAGGCTTCACCTCCTCAAAACCGGAGATGGCAGGCGCCGGACGGCTGACATGAGTGATGGTGTCGCCCACTTTCACCTCTTTCGAGGTCTTGATACCGGAAATGATATATCCCACGTTGCCGGCCGACAGCTCCTCACGCGGCGACAGGTCGAGTTTAAGCACCCCGATTTCATCGGCATGATATTCTTTGCCGGTGGCAACGAATTTAACGAAGTCATCCTTGCGGATGGTACCGTTTACAATCTTGAAATATGCTATGATGCCTCTGAAAGGATTAAAGACGGAATCGAAAATCAATGCCTGAAGGGGAGCATCGGGGTCACCCTTGGGAGCAGGAACGCGCTCTACGATGGCGCGCAGAATTTCAGGAATACCGATACCGGTCTTTCCGCTGGCACGTATGATTTCATCCCGGCGGCAGCCGAGAAGGTCTACAATCTGGTCTTCCACCTCATCGGGGTTGGCACTCTCCAGATCCACCTTGTTGATTACCGGAATGATTTCAAGATCCGAATCGATTGCCATGTAAAGGTTGGAAATAGTCTGAGCCTGAATACCCTGAGTTGCATCCACAATAAGAAGAGCCCCCTCGCATGCCGCGATGGAGCGGGAAACTTCATATGAAAAATCGACGTGTCCCGGAGTGTCAATCAGATTGAGCACATAATCTGTACCGTCAATAGCATAATTCATCTGTATGGCATGACTTTTGATGGTTATGCCGCGCTCACGCTCCAGATCCATATCATCGAGCACCTGAGCCTGCAGGTCCTTGCCTTCAACGGTATTGGTATACTCCAGCAGACGGTCGGCCAGAGTGCTTTTCCCATGATCGATATGTGCTATTATACAGAAATTTCGGATATTCTTCATCTATGATTTAAAATGACAAATCGTTTCTAATTCAGCCTCAACGACATCGTTTGGAATCAAAATCCACACAAAGCCGGCTATTAATCAACAAATTTACAAAACTTTGAGCAAATCGGCAACAACGAATGTGCTTCCGCCCACAAAAACAGAACCTGTGGCCGGAGTATGCGCCACGGCTGCTTCATAAGCCTCTTTTACACCGCTGATTGTCTGGCCATCCAATCCGACCGATCTCGCTTTGGCCGCCAGTGCAGAGGCAGGGAGTGCGCGTGGAATAGAGGCATTTGTAAAAACATAATCAGCGTCGGCCGGAAGCAGATGCAGAATGGTATCGATGTCCTTGTCATTAACGAATCCTAATACAACTGTCAGCGGCCGGGGGAGAGCGGCAAGTTGTTCCGACAATAACCGCCAGCCCCCCTCATTGTGGCCGGTGTCGCACACGGTCAGCGGCGAACGGCCAAGCACCATCCAACGGCCGTTCAGCCCGGTGGAATCTGCCACGCAGGCCATACCGGCCTTTACAGCTTCGTCAGGAATAGACCAGCCCATGGCTTTCAGCTGTTTTACGGCAGAGAGGATGGTCAGTGCATTCTGATGCTGACAGATACCGGTGAGCTGAAAGTCCAGGTCGCCGAACGGTGTACCGGTGATGCGCATCGGGGTCAGGCCGTTTTCACTGTCGATGAATCCGACACCGGGATTGTCATTCTGCGCCATTATTAAATTTGCGCCATGCTCCAATGCCTCTGTCTCAAAATAGCCCTGCACCTCAGCGTCGGTCTCCCCGCATATCAGCGGCACGCCGGAGCGCATTATGCCGCTTTTCTCATACGCAATCTGCCGCAGCGTATGGCCAAGCTGCGCACAATGGTCGAACGACACATTTGTAATAACCCCGATTTCAGCATTGACTATATTGGTGGAATCAAGCCGCCCTCCGAGGCCAACCTCAATGACAGCCACATCAACCCCGCATCTTGCGAACCAATCGAAAGCCATCACGGTGGTCAGCTCAAAGAAGGATGGATCTACGACGACATCCAGATTCAGATTCCTATATCGCCCGACAAACGATGCCACCTCCTCGCGTGGAATCATTTCCCCATCAACGCGTATACGCTCGCGGAAATCGACCAGATGCGGCGATGTGTAAAGACCAACCTTCAGTCCGGCGGCATGCAGGATAGCGGCCAATGTATGGCAGGTGGAACCTTTGCCATTTGTACCGGCCACATGAACTATTCTATATGAGTTTTGCGGATTGCCGAATGCTCCGGCAAGAGTCCTGACGGTATCGAGACCCGGCTTATAGGCGGCCGCACCTATCTGCTGAAACTGCGGCGTCTGGCTATAAAGCCACTCGACCGCTTCATTATAATTCATATATTCTCAATAATATAGAACAGCACCAGCCACTCCGGCCAGCACTATAATCAAAATAGGATGTATCTTGGTGAAGAGAACCACTGCCAGGGAAACCAATGCGATCAGCACGGATATCAGAATCTCGGACTGTTCATACCCGAAATTCTCATTGTTCATGAGCAGCAATGCCGCCGATGCTATCAGTCCCACCAATACAGGCCGCAGCCCACGGAAAATACCGCGCACTGCCACACTCTCCTTATGTCTGGATATAAAATGGCTCATATACAACACCAGCAGGAAGGACGGCACCACGACCACGACCGTACACATCACTGATCCGAGAATGCCCCAACCGATTCCGGAAAAACCGGCCTGACCGGGAGCGGCATAGCCGATGTACGTGGCGGAGTTTATGCCGATAGGTCCCGGCGTCATCTGGGAAATGGCCACAATGTCGGTAAACATCTTGGGGGTAATCCATCCGGGTCCGACAATTTCCCGTTCTATGAGCGACAGCATCGCATATCCGCCACCAAAGCCGAACAATCCGATTTTCAGGTAGCTCCATAACAGACGAAGGTAGATCATACGCCGTCCTCCTTTTCTTCCTTATCAATCTGACGTACAGAGAGTTTTTTCTCCTGACGCACCAGCCATATATAACCTGCCACTCCTCCGATAATGATATACAGGATAGGATTGGACACCCAAGGAATCCTCGACCATATCAGCAACGCCACAACAACAGGAATCCACACGGTTTTCCATCCGATGCGCGCGCTTTTCGCAGTTGTGAGTACCGGCGCCACAATCAAGGCCACAACTGCCGGCCGGATACCCTTGAACACCGACGCCACAACATGATTGTTCTCTATTATGTCGGGAGTAAGGAATATTGCAATACCAAGGATTATACAGAAGCTCGGCATGATGGCACCCAAAGCTGCGGCCACAGCCCCACGCCTGCCACCGAGACGGTCGCCGAGCGAAGCGGCTATATTCACCGCCAAAATTCCCGGCAAAGCCTGGGCCACGGCCAGAAGATCAAGAAATTCCTCACGGTTAAGCCAACCGCGGTTGGTGACAATCTCCCTTTCTATTATGGAAATCATAGCCCATCCGCCGCCGAACGTAAATGCTCCTATACGCGCAAACACCGTAAAGAGCTGCCACATAAGATGTTTTTTTCGACCCATTTGCAACTTGACTATTCTATGGTTAAACCGAACCGCAAAGTTACAAATAAATCCGAAGAGAGTGTTTGAATTTCACTTTCATTCACTCAAAGAGGATTTTTCAGACTGATTCCGCGAGTTGAAGAGGGAGCGATGCGGGCATCGTGACCGATGAAACTTGGCGGAAGC